>Ga0115011_10000088_pt1 | contig 87198 bp, 68 predicted proteins | sample TroAtlMetagenome_2_FD_88705 | JGI IMG/M metagenome (GOLD analysis project Ga0115011, IMG submission 88705) | Marine eukaryotic phytoplankton communities from Atlantic Ocean - Tropical Atlantic ANT8 Metagenome | ecosystem: Environmental > Aquatic > Marine > Oceanic | place: Tropical Atlantic... | reverse complement strand
CAGATACCGATGCGTCGCCATATCCATCTAAGTCGCTGTCAGAGTACCAGGTCAATACATCTGATGCTGTATCCTCATCGATAACGGTATCGCAGTTGTCATCCTTGCCGTTACAGGTCTCGGTCTCTGATGGGCTTGAGCTGCTATCGGAGTCATCGCAGTCGGTGTCGTCCGCCACCCAACCCGAAGAGATATAGCAAGCAACTGAGGTAACATTAGCATCGCCATATCCATCTAAGTCGCTGTCAGAGTACCAGACTGACGCGTCTACAGCGCTATCCTCGTCGATCTCTCCATCACAGTCATCATCAATACCGTCGCAGTACTCATCAGCAGCTGGATTTACCGTAGCTACTGTGTCATCGCAGTCCGTATTATCAGAAACCCAGCCCGAAGCTATGTAGCAGGTGTCGTTCGACACCAACTCGTCTCCATAGCCATCTAGATCGCTGTCTGCGTACCACGTAATGACATCCAGAGCGTCATCCTCATCGAGCACAGTGTCGCAGTCGGTGTCTACACCATCGCAATACTCATCAGCGTTGGGGTAAGCTGATGAGTTCGTGTCATCGCAGTCAGTGTCATCCAACACAAAACCTGTGGGCTGATCACAGTCAATGTCAGATACCGATGCGTCGCCATATCCATCTAAGTCGCTGTCAGAGTACCAGGTCAATACATCTGATGCTGTATCCTCATCGATAACGGTATCGCAGTTGTCATCCTTACCGTTACAGGTCTCGGTCTCTGATGGATTTGAGCTGCTATCGGAGTCATCGCAGTCACCGCTTACTGTCGCCTTTATGTCACCAGCAGTTGAGCATAAACAAAGTGATTCCTCAGTACCGTAACCATCATCATCTGAATCACGGTAATAGACAACACAGTCAATAGCATCAACCTCATTAGCGTTACCATCGCAATTGTCGTCTACTCCATCAGTGGAACATGTCTCTGACTGACCTGGGTGAACCAGAGGATCGTCATCAACACAGTCGTCACCAAAGACACCCGTCTCATCAGGATACTGAGAGGTATTGTAACCATCTAGATCACCGTCAAATTCAAGCCCTCCAGCACAATCTTGGTCAACCCCATCATATAGGCGTTCTTCTGCACCAGGGTAGACCATATTTGGCAGGATAGATGAAAAGCCATTGAGGGTGACATAATCTAAATTGACTTCACCATCCCAACAGTCCCCCGCGTCTCCATGGCCGAAAAATGCGGCTGAATCCCACCATTCTATGGTTTCGCTGTAGGTCTTGTCGACCCAACCGTCTCCATCTTGGTCACCATCGTTTCCGTCGCAGTCTTGGTCAACGCCGTCGTACCAAATCTCCTCGATATTTGGATCAGGGTAACGTTCGGCGTCTGCATCATCACAGTCCTCGTCGATGCCTTCCCATGATCCATATATACCGGCTGGGTATCCGTCACCGTCTGCGTCGTAGTCACCCCACTCCTCTAGATCTTGGCAATCCTCATCGGTACCATCGTAATAGAGCTCCGATGCCGCTGGGTTTACATCTGCTGCGTCAATTCCACCTGGGTTCTCATAATCAAGTTCAGCCCCATCGATACAGTCATCCCCAAATTCACCAAATCGGTTTTCATGGAACATAGTATCGAAAGAGTCGCCATCTTGATCAAAATCACTCAATAGATCGCAATTCTGATCTACACCATCGTACCAGACCTCTACTGCGCCATCAAAAACCTCTGACGCTAGAGGCTGTGACCAACCCAACCCTGGGACCACCCTAAATTCATCGGGGACTCGGTCTGGATCATCCCAGCAGTCGGTCCCACCTACATCCAAAGCATCAACCCCGTCGCCATCTTGATCGCCATCATTGCCGTCACAATTTTGGTCAATACCGTCGTACCAGACCTCTGCAATATCTGGATTAATATCGCTATTGGCGTCATCACAGTCACCTTGATTGACTGTAAAACTATCCCCATCATAATCGCTAGAGTTATCCCACCAGCTTACGCAACCAACAAGGGAGCCTAGTATAGTTATCAGAATGACCATATCAACCCCGATTCAACCATAAATACGACAAAAGAATCCGCCGAAATAAAGCCTGTGTCACGAGAAGATGACTCCAAAGCAAGCCTAGCAAAAGGCTGCGCGTCGACAGGTTCAAGCTTAGGGAGAGAATATTCTAGGCTCCCTAGCATGCCCTTACGCTCCACTGTCCAGTGAAAACCTAGCTCACCGACTATGTCACCGTACTCAATAAAACCTTTAAGGCCGACACCTGGGCTCCATGATCTATCAAAGGATACATCATCCCCCGCGGCGATTATCGCCCCATCCACCAAGGATGTCACTGGTACAAATATTGGCCCTACAGCGGCGCCCCAGACAAAATACTGGACCTCCTGTGTACCCCCCACAAGAAGATCCATTCCAGAAGAGAAGTCAGGTATAGCGGCAGCGGCGCCCAACCTGACTGTTGAAGAAAAATAGAACCTATCCGCGAGAACAATATCTCCTGACAAGACTACCCCTGGAGCCATAGCTCCTCCTGATAGCGCTCCAGTGTCATGACCAAATTTTGCGAAACCTAGGCTATACACCAACCCAGCTGAGTAACTACCACTCGGAGGTGAACGACGACTGATCTCTGACGAGACAAACAATGAGGCTGGAGAGTCTTCCTCAGACTCACTAGACTCACCATCACCACCCCCAGCTATAACCTCACCCCCCTGTACTACATCTACTAATTGGTTGTGCCACCCTGAAGAATCTCGCCACTGGAGAAGATAGGTCATCTCACTTATGAGCCTAGTTCCATAGCTTGTTACAGCAGATCCATTAAGATAGGCCTCTTCGGGAGGCTCGACAAATGAAATATTCAGGACACCTTTAGGGAGTAATTGAGCAGCAGCACTGTCAAACGGCGCTAAAACACCATCCCCATAGCGGTCGTCCAAGACACCCCAACCACCAATGGCATATGCTCGCGTTAGCGCTGCTTGTGACTCCTGACGCTGACCAAGATAGAAGGCGTTCACGCCTTGAGTGAAATAAAGAGCTCCAAGGTCCGAAACACTCACGGCCTCACCCAGACATCCCAGAGCGGAGAACGCACTACCTATCAGTTGTTCAGTAGCATCATCGCCCACAAGCGTTCCATTTACCGCGAGTTCTACTAAGTTTGTAAACTCAAGCGGTCCCACGACATGAGGGCAGTCTGGCGATGGTAAATCCGCGTCATCAGCTAAAGCGGCCACAGAAATGACAGCACCGAAGACTACAATTGACATACGCCAAAACATCAACACCTCATAAAACGAACACTCACACAGTACACGGCATAACGATGATTGATCAACCTCCTACCAATACATAAGTTTCGGGTTAGCAATAGTTTGATGATAGAGATCAACCAACTCACCAGAAAATTCGGCCCCCTTACAGCGGTGGACTCGGTAACGTTTAAAGTCGAGCAGGGTGAAATAGTAGGGCTGTTGGGGCTAAACGGCGCTGGAAAGACGACAATAATGAGGATGATGTCTGGCGCACTTGGCCCTTGTGGCGGCGCTGTAAAAATATGTGGTAACGACATATCGACAGCCCCCAATGAGGCAAAAAACGACCTTGGTTACCTACCAGAGCAGCCTCCCCTATACAAAAACATGCGAGTAGTTGATTTCTTACACTTCACCGCGGATATCAAGGGGGTGGATAATCCTAGAGCAGCTGTAAAGACTGCCATTGAGCGAACAGGTCTCGATAGCGTTCAGAGAAAGGTGATAGAGACTCTCTCCAAGGGCTACAGGCAGCGAGTAGGGATCGCTCAAGCCCTAGTTCATGATCCAAAAGTTCTTATACTCGACGAACCAGCTTCTGGTCTAGATCCCGCAGGCAGGGCCGAGATACGTGACCTAATCAAACACATTGCCGATAGCAACCGCACTGTAATTCTATCGACCCACCTTCTGTGGGAGGTAGAAGAGATCTGCGACCGAGTCTTAATACTTCACAACGGAAAGCTTGTGGCGAAGCAAAACATGGCTGCCCTAAGCGTGACAAGGGTAGCCATTGAGGCCGAGTCAAATGGTCTTTCAAAAGCGAAATGTAGTGAAATAGAGAGGTTGCTTCAGCCAATAAACAATGGTGTTAGACCTGTTTGCACACCACAAGGGGTGATTGACGTTACAATCGAGGCAAATCGCTCAGACTTAGTGTCTGCCCTAGCGCCACACGGCCTCGTAGAGATCCGAAAGGTAAACCTGCTTCAAGAGCGTTTCACCGAGGTTACAGGTGCTAATTTTGACGGCAAATCTGAAGGCAAGGTGAGTTCGTGAGAGCAACAATAGCTATCGCTAAAAGAGAGTTGTTCGGCTATTTCACTACGCCCCTTGGCTGGATAGCTCTCTCAGCGGTCCTTCTAATAACGGGCTTCTTTTTTGGTTGGGCTGTTGACCTGTACGGGGAGGTGTCACTCCAATCTGCATCCTCGCCATGGGGCGATCCTTTAGATGTTGATCTATACTTAGTCGCCCCATTCTTTGGAAATTGGGCCGTTATTTTGCTCTTCGTTGCGCCTGCGATAACCATGAGACTTTTTGCTGAGGACCGAAGTACTGGCGCCTTTGAGCTCTTGCTTACATCTCCAATCTCGCCCATGCAAATTGTAGTAGGAAAGTATTTAGGTGCTATGAGCTTCATGATTGTAATGATGGCCTGCACGCTCCACTTCCCTATTATGCTCCTGATGCGGACAACGGCTGACCCTGGCGTAATTATCTCATCATACCTAGCTATATTCACTTTATCAGCCTCATTTGTGGCTGTAGGAACGCTAGCCTCAGCACACACAAAACATCAGGTACTGGCGCTATTGGGCTCTTTCGCAATACTCCTTATCTTCTGGATAATGGGAATTGGGGAGACTGCTCACGGTGAGGGATGGGGAAGCTTCGTGGCTCAAGCCTCAATGCTATCACATGCAAACACCATGGCCAGAGGGATAGTTCGCTCGACAGACATTGTATATTTCGTAACACTAATATCGTTCTTGCTGTTCGCAACGCACCAAAGAATATCCTCGGAGCGTTGGAGATGAGCAGGATACCGAGATTTGCTGGAGTACTAGGGGCGCTGTTAGTGTCCGTATTCTTAATTTGGCGCTTCACAGCTGGTACAGCGGGACCTGGAGCCATTAGCACAGGAGCCCTTGGAGCTGCCTTGTTGGCGGTATACCTAATCTTCGACAGGGAGGCTATTGGCGAGAGCGCTAGCGCCCATTCCAGTATGAGTAAAGCTGCGGCTTCGGGGCTAATCTTCGTAGCGGGGGCACTAGCGATTGTAGTAAACATGGTCGCTGCGAAAAACCCAATACGATGGGACCTAACTTGGTCTGAGGACCACACATTATCACCGCACTCTATTGAGACATCTAGGGCCGTTGATAGCGAAGTCGAGATAGTAGGTTTTTTCCAAGAGGGCAGCGCAGATGAAGGGCGCTTTATTGAGATGTATGAGGCATTTGCTGCAGAGAGTGCATGGCTAACGCTCACCATTATCGATCCCCTAAAGAGCCCAATTGAATTTCAACAATTTAGGGATCAGATCGCCCTGGAGAGTATAGGGACCAACCAAGCACTTATGTTGGCACGAGAGGTCGATGGTACAGATGGGCTACAGAGCATTGTACTGAACGCTCCTGTAACAGAGAGCGAGTTCGCTGGTGGGTTGACAAAACTGACCCTAGGGAGAGCAAAGACCATCTGTTTTACAATCGGGCACGGTGAACGCTCTATAGACGACACAAGTACTTATGCTGGGTATGGTGGACTTTTAGATAAACTTCTAGGTCAAAACTACAACGTTGGTGAATTCACTCCGTACTCAGAGGTGGACCCCTCGTGTGAGGTAGTAGTAATCGCTTCCCCGCAGACACCGTTCCACCCAGTAGCTAGAGAGGTAATAGCCAAACATGTTCAGGGGGGTGGTGGCCTAATTGTGACACTTGAGCCAGTCGACCCAAGCGGTGAGGACCCACTGATAGAGGATTTAACCAGATATGGCATAAGGGTGGGCAGTGATCTCATTATCGAGGGTGATCCTGAAAGAGAGTTGGCAGATGTGGACAAATCTTGGGTCGTTCTAGACTCGGACTCTTACGACTACCACCCTATTGTAAACAACCTTCAAGCATCAACAGTGCTTCAAGGGGCAAGGTCTGTTGGGCTAGGCGATCCTGTAGAGGGGATTAACGTTCAAGTTCTTGCCTTTACAACTGAACAGGGGTGGGCCGAGACCAGCCCTGACGCAATGATGGGAATTACACCTGCTGAACCCGATGGAGAAGACATCATCGGCAGAGCTCCATTGATGGCAGTTGCTGAGGTTTTAGAACCGAGCGCCATCAGCGTAGGCGCCACAACATTAGACTCACCAGAAACAGAACTAAGCATCAGTCCTGAAGAGGCATTAGCAACCGATAGTGTCAGCCCGAATTTCGGGAGAGTTATGGTCTTTGGTGATGCGGATTTCGTTAGCAACCGAATGATACTGCAAGGGGTTAACCACGATCTGTTCCTAAACGCTGTAGGGTGGATGGTTGATGACCGTATAGCACTCTCAACCAGACCAAATGAAGAAGGCAGCGACATCCTAATACTGACCGCCAAAGAGAGGCGTGGTCTGTGGGCACTTGTGATGGTGGTTATGCCTGGTCTCGCCCTACTAGCGGGTGGAATTACTTGGAGAAGAAGGCGTAACTGCTAGCCTTCAACTACCTTAATATTGTGGTCAATCGTTTGGCTAAAGCAAAGTTACTCACCTTCAGCTTACCCTTAAACAACAACCCCATAGCGACTGTTCCAGGATCATCTAACAACTGTTCCCAATCACCCTTTTCACAAGTGACCACACAATCGTTGTCCTCGGTCGGGCCCTCTCGCACCTCACCTTGTCCAGTCTTTAAATCCACAGTCCAGCAACCAGCGCCAGCAATATCAAACTGAATCACTGCAGCAACCGACTCGACCATCTCAGGGTTCTCTTTTATCTTTCTTGGAAGGTAACTTCCAAAGAACTTATCGGTATCAGCCATAGGTATTCTCCTTAGTCTATACAATGGTTTAGCCGCTCTAACCAAGCTTGGCCAAGCAGATCTCTGAGCTATCCATCCAGTCATGCTGAAACCCAATCTTTAGGGTTCATTCGCTTGGGTCCTATCTCGTTTAAACCCAGGTCACCTAACCAACTATCTTGAAGTCCCGATTGAGCTGCCAACAACAGGAGTGAATGCTTAGAGAGCCTCCTTGTTATCACCGAGCGCTTTAATTCTCGGCCAGATGCCCAACACTCTGACAGCTCTTTAAGACTTACCTGCTCTGGCCCTGTTAGCTCTACTAGGCCTAGAACACCGCTGTCCAGTATCTTCAAAATGGCGGCGGCGGCATCATTGGTCCATAAAGGACGCAAAAGCCCTTCGTGCTTAGGTAGCGAGACACGACGACCAGCCGCGAAAGTAGAAAACCATAAAGCTGTTATGTGATCGTCACTCCCAAACAGTACTGGAAGATGAACTACACACTCGTCATTTAGCTCTCGTAAAAGATCGCTGTGCCCCCTGAAAGCAGGGGGAGAAGTCGCACCAGATGAGCCTAACGGGCCAAGGATCAACCTTCTGGTCACACCAACCCTTTTAGCCTGGTCAATTGCGCTGATTGCTCCATGATAGGTGATATCTAAACCAGACTTTGAATGCTTTGGCCAAGCCGCGTAAATTAAAGCCTCTAACCCATTAAAAGCACCTTCTAGCCCTTCACCTGTCGAGACATCTAGACGCCTCCACAAAACTGGTAGATTACATGGCTCAGGAGACATGATCACCACCTGGTCCCCGCGATCGAGCAAGGCCTTAGCTATAGATCTTGATGCTACACCTGCACCGACAACGCCTACTCTCATTGGACACCTGCCATAGCATCAAAAAAACCCTTAGCCATATCTCCTGCCATGGAAAAAGACCCCAGGGGTTCACGGCGCCAACCATGCCAATCGGATCCTCCCGTAACAAACAGGTCATGACGCTCTGCTAATTTCTTGAGGCTCTTTCTCTCGGACCTAGTTCTCCTTGGACGGTACACCTCTACACCCTGAAGGCCATGGGCTGCAAAATCTGCAATATATTTGGTCGCATCGGCTAGTGATGGGTGGGCCCATGATGTCACCCCACCTGATTCATTGGCCAACCTAATTAATTCAACAAATTTGATGTCTACCAAGGGAAAAAGTCCTGTATCAGAACCTAAGTACTTATCAAAAGCCGCTTGTATTGAATTGGCGTGGCCACTATCTCTTAGGTCTATGGCCAAATGGTGTCTTGTAAGAGACATCTCTCCAGCCCTGGCCGCAGCGCTGGGTTCTTTCAACCCTGATAGGCCTAGACCTTTTCTTGCTCGCTCATATCGTTTCAGACGCCAAGATGTTCGATCTCGACATAATTTGCGGAAATTATCGGGCATCTCACCAGAGAAATAAACCAACAGGTGTAATTCTCGACCATCATGTTCACCAGACAGTTCAACACCGTGAATAATGTTCACAACATGACCACCCGATGTCTCTACCCTTCCGCAAGGCCAGACAGGGGCTAGGTCATGGTCAGTTATAGCTATATAGTGAAGACCTGCTTTAGCACACCTAGCAATCAATTCCTCTGGTGATAGCCTACCGTCCGAATGATTTGTGTGCATGTGAAGATCAATTCTAGCCCAAGTGGATGTCGCGTTTTCCCTATTCACAAATGCTCCAATAAGCTATTAGAGCCCAATTAACTTGACTTGTCAACCCAAAAGCCTATGGATAACATTAGGGAAAGAAACAGATGTCTTGAAAAAGTACCCTTATAACAACTCTTTACACGTCAACCCTTATGGGTAGGCTACTCTGGCTGCTCGATATCATCAAGTAGCTGGACGTGGGCTGCTGTGACTGCTCTGAGCTGTGAAATAAGCTGCACCTTGACTCCTTTCAAATGAATTACCTCCTGTAAAAGCTCTCGGTGCTCATCATGGGCTTGGCTCATAATCCTCTGAGCCTCCAATCTAGCCTCACCCAAAAGAAGGTCAGACTCCCGTCTAGCCTGACCGTTTAAGTCTTCGGCGAACTTTCGGGCAACAACCAAGGTCTGAGTAATCTCTGACTCGTTCTCCTTAAGCCTACCAATCTCCTCTTCTTTGACACTCATCTCCATCTTCATCTTTTGATTTTCTCGAAGAACTGTCTCTAATGTCTCGCGAACCTCATCCAAAAACACGGTCACTTCATCGGGATCGTAACCGCGCTTATTAGAGGTGAACTCTTTCTGAATGATATCAAGGGGTACTATTCTCATCTATATGGCCTAATGTTAGGGTTCTTGAAAGGGTGTCGATATGCTGACATCTACCTCTGGATAGCGGGTGGTTAACTGAGTATCGAGTGAGTCCATAGGTGCAACAGCTCCACTCGCAACCGCGACCATCTCTCCAAGGGAATCTAAGGGTGACGGTGAGGAGATTAACATAATCCTCGGACTATCAACACTTAGTCGATAGTCACCAAGCCCCGTGGCATACTGCCCCTTATCGACTGGATTATTCGATTGATGGATGGTCTCCAAACCACCTACACCCTGCACAATTACAGCGACTAACGCGTCATCATGAAGGTCGAAGGTTACCGAAACTGAATCCTGAGAAACTATGTACTCAGACTGAATGGGAAATGCAGCATCACTAACTTCGGAGGTCATAACCAAGAGTCCAGCTAATGCAGCGATTAGTGTTGTTAGAAAAGCCGCGAACCACCACCTACCAGCTGGAGGTGGGCCAGGAAGAGTCTCAGGCAATGGACCTATTGTGTCTATCTCACCCCACTGCCTTGACCGAGTTAGCTCAATTACTTTTGTAGCAACTGGGCCTAGCAGCCCCGTTGAAGACCACGCGCCAGGGCCCTTCGCAACAGCACCTCTTATGTGGTGCCTCGCTGGAGTTCCCTCCTGAGCCAACTCCCATAATAATTCTGAAAGGCTATCGAACAGTGATGGATCTAACAAAAGAGTGTCGTCATCAGCATAAACAGCGCTACACCCCAAAGCACGATACAGATCATCCCTTTTGTGCCTGATGTCAGGGTGAAGATGGAGAGCCATAACAGTAGTTCTCGATACCCTAAAAGGATTAGCTGGAGCTATTAGGTCCTTCGCGCTTATTCGGTTTGCCTTAATAAGCCTCATTCCACGAATGCAACGTGGACATACTGAGAGGTGTTCGGACATTGCTGGGTCTAGGAGGTTAGCGCCACCGTCACATTTCTCTGCTGGTAATACCGAGAGACGCCTAAGCAACCTATCTATATCTCTAGTCTCACCACCAGCCATAGACACTTGGTCCTGCCTGAGTATTGACCTAAGGCCACCTCGCACCCCTTCTCTAGATCCTAGAGCCACCCCATTATCAACCTTTAGAGCTCCAGCTGTCCTCTCAATAGAGAGCCCATCCCCATAATGAAGCTGAAATATCGCTTCGCCTAAATCATCCAAAATGGCGACTAATCGGCGACGCCATTGGTGCTGTGGCTCAACTGCAGAGCGCTCCCATTCGTTAGACCTATAGCGAGACTTTAGGGCCCTCTCTAGGTATTCTCGAGCATAAAAACCTGCCATTTCCTCAGCGCGGGAGGTCTCCATCTTAGACGATATAGAGCTTAGGGCGTGTTCTCTAGCTTCGCTGAGAAGCTCTGAGTCCACTGGGGAGCCTCCCACCATAAGCTCCCATGCGACTCGGATAGTGACGGGTGACCACACTCTCTGGTAAAAAGCAGCATCTGTGCTCGAACGGGTCTGTTCTTTAGCGCTATCCATAAATTCTAACTTTCATCCTTGATACTACCACCCAGTGTAACAGGGTTGGGGCTATTCAAGCTGCTCCTGACAGACAGGATAATAGACAATGCGCCTAACGCCAACGCAGCGCAACCGAGAGTCGGGCTAGCTATCAAACACCACCCCGTCCCAACGAGTGATGCGACCAGTCCAAATGTTACACCAAGCCATCTCAGAATTGGGGGCGCCAACTTTGTAGGATTCGGGGCGCCTGTCGCCCTAGCAACCGCGAGCCACCCTGGTCCTGGAGGTCTAACCCTTTCGTAGAAGGCACCTAGCTGGGCTGGAACAGCAGGTTGCATCAACAGCACATTCACCCAAGCCACAGTGCTTCCTCCAACCACTATCGACATCTGGATAAGATAAGGCATTGATGGATCGTATAGGTATATAAAGCAGGTCAAAAGAATAGACACTGCTACTGCGGTGAGTTCTACCTCAGCGGTTATCCGCCACCAAAACCACCTGAGTAAGATAACTAAGCCCGACCCCGCACCCATAACGATTACAATCTTCCAGCCACCCTCTATACTACCCATAATAGCGGTAGCACCTAAGGCTAATAGCGCCATCAAAACAACGGAAACACGGGAAAAGAAAAGCGCCCTATCTGGTGTCACACGGTCCCTCAAGAGATCGTTCACAACGTATGATGCGCCCCAATTCAAATGAGTATCAATGGTCGACATGAACGCTGCCAAGAAAGCTGCGACAAGCAACCCTCTAAGGCCGACAGGAAGGACAGTCATAATCAATTCAGCGTATACACCCTCTGGGTCAACAGCAGCTGATTCTGGTAAAAGTGTCATTGCTGCAAGACCAGTCAATATCCATGGCCACGGCCTCAGAAGATAGTGTGCTACGCAGAACCAAATCCCCCCCAATTCAGCGTCACGCTCAGTTCTAGCGGCGGACAGCCTCTGTATAAGAATACCTCCACCATCCGCCCCTTTTTGAGCCCACCATTGAACCGCCAAAAAAGTAAACAACGCTTCTATTGGCAGTAATTTTCCAGATGTAGGAAACAGGCTCAACGCCTCTTCTCCACCGCTAGCAACAGCTGCGGACGAGATGGCCTCCAAGCCCCCTGCTTCACTCACCGCATAGACCGCTAAAATCATAGTTCCAGCAAGAGCTATTGGGAATTGTGCGAGGTCGGTCCAGACAACACCGTGAAATCCAGAACGAATACTATAAATCAGCGTTAGAAACAGCAAACCAACGATAACCTGCCACTCTGAAAGCTCTGGAAGAACGGCGGAGCAGACCTTTAGCATAGCCAAAAAGACCCAACCCATTACCACGCAATTCACTAACACAGCTGAGATAAAGGCCTTGATTGATCTTAGCTTACCAACCCAACGTCCCTGATATCTAATTGATACGAATTCAGCGTCTGTTACAACGCCAGCCCGCCTCCATAGCCGAGCCAAAACCATAGCCATCAGAGAGTGGGAGATAATAAAAGACCACCAGAACCAATTCTTAGCTACGCCCCCAGTAATGGTCATCCCAGCAACCGCGAGTGGAGTGTCAGCCGCCAAGGTGGTGGCGACCATAGACGTGCCCACCAGCCACCAAGGCAAAGAACGCCCTGCTAGGAAAAAATCACCTGTAGCATCTGTTTTGCGCTTGCGGCCTGCTAGCCAACCCAGCAGAAAAATGGCCGCTAAATAGCCAACGATTATTGCAACATCTAAGGATTCCATCCCAATCTACTTGCAACACCACGGTCTAAATTTCAACTATTTACAGAATCTTATATAGCCGAGATAAAAAAAGCGCTGGACCTTATCGCTATTGCTGTAGATCAAAGAGCAAAGCTACAATACCAAAAAGGCCTGGTAGAACCCATAAAGAAGGGCTTAAGCCGCCTCGACAATAGAGGAAACCGACTGATTTCTCTCCATAAGGATCTCATTGATAGTAGCAGCCGCAGCTACACTAGCTAGCTCCTCGTCGCCGTAAAGAGTCAGGAATTCTTGGTAAAACAGACCTATCAGATCACCTAAGTTTAGATCACCGTCGAATATTGTATTGTCATCCATGATTGCCTCCCGAAAACCTCTTTTATTTAGCTATCTATTATTCATCCTCATTCTCGTGACAGTTACGATGAACTATCGAAATATATTCATGCACAGGGTGTGCCAACTCCTAATCGGCCTCTACACTGAATTATCAAGAAGAAATATAAATTCGTCGTCTTAATTATGATACTCATGTACTAAATAATTGTACATGAGCATACTAGGCTACCGAAGGGGAGGCCAAGCTCAGAAGCTGAACCGAGCTAGCCCCTTGCTGCAAAAGCACCCTTGATACAGCCGATGCGGTGGCTCCAGTAGTCACAACGTCGTCTATCAACAAAACTCTACCCTGTACCTCTTGGCCGTCTACCGCAGAATACTGGGAGATAGCTACGCCATCTCTCGCACCCTTATTGAGGCTAGCTATAGACGCCCCTCTATTTCGCCGCACTGGCCGCTTGACTGGTAGACCAAGGTGACCTGCTACGGCTCTCGTCACACAGTCAACCGGCGAATAGGCTCGCCTCAAAGTAGTCCAAGGACTCTGTGGTACACCAACCACGACATCCAGATCACAGGTCATTGACTGAATGCGGAAGCACAGCAGGTCTGCCAGTTCTTTACATAGTTTCTCGTCGGGGCGATACTTTGCTCGCCTCAAAGAGGAGCCTATTGGGCCATCATATGGAGCCATTGTCTGGCTAGACAATACAAAGGGTATCCTTATGGGTAGATCTACCAAAGAGCTAGGAACCTGTTCTAAACATCTAAAACAGATCTTATTCTCCCCATCAACACCACAAGAGGGACACTCTCCTGGAAATATTGCCGATAGAGCTGATAAACCGAAAAGCACACCCACCATTTCACCCTTAGCCAAAAACTAGATGTAAGCTAAGCACACTCCTGTGGGCGTCAACAGAATCATTAAGTAGTGTGGTGATATGGGTGTCCGGCCCTTATTGCGCATGCTCTATACAGCTGTTCAACCAACATTACCCTCGCCACCTTATGGTTCAAAACCATTGAGGATAGACTTATCAACCTCTTTGATTTTAAGCGCACCTCTTCGTTGTGGCCATATGGGCCGCCAATACAGAAAACTAGCTCTCCAACACCCTCACTTATGGCTGACTCGAAAAGCTCTGCTAACCCCTCTGACGACAGACCTTTTCCACGCTCATCCAGGGTCACAAGCCAGTCTCGTTCACCAACCAACCCCAGTACGCGGCTAGCGTCTTTGTCCCGAACAGATTTAGGGTCCCTTCCGTTAGTTGGCTTAAGCCTTGTCTCCCTAAACGGCAGGTAACGACCAATACGCTTGGAGTACTCTTCCACACCCTTGTCAGACCAGTCACCTTTGCTCTTACTCAAGCTAACAAGATGTATTTTCACGGCGTGAAAAGTGATCCTTTCTCACTAACCATCCCCTCTGGAAGATCTAGCTCTACTTTTGGAGCGTCGCACCACAAACCCTCTAAATTGTAGAATGGTCGCAACGGTTCGTCGAAAACATGAACGACTACGTCACCGAGATCGATAAGCACCCAGCGACCGCTCTCCATACCCTCTATAGAAATAGGGCCTGTACCAAACTCATCTCTCATGGCAGATTTTATGGCACTCGCTATCGATTTTGACTGGCGACGGTTCTTGGCGCTACAAATAACGAAGTAGTCGCAATACGACACTCGCTCTTCTAAGTCGATTATTATTGTATCTGCGGCCTTTTTACCTACGGCCAACCTGCCCGCAAACTGGGCTAATTCTAGTGGTGTGGGAATGACCCCTCCTTTTCGAGGATATGTCCTCTGACTCTGAGGATATATCCACGACCGACCATTAGACAACTCTTCTTTTAATAAACATGGACAAATCTTGAGAAAGCATAGCTGGCTCCAAACTATTCGACCGTTACTTGAGGCACATCGATAGTTGGCATTCGACCAATGTTGGTGCGACTGAATTCCAATTCGACACTAACTGGCTTAGAAATATCTCCGCTCTCAAAATAGCTGCCAGTAAACTCACCCGAAAGCCTGACAGCTGTCGCCTTGTCCACCGTAACTGTAGCCAAACCTACCTCTGTTGGTGCCACCTCTTGTCCACCAGGCTGAGATAATTCATAAAGAGAGGAGTCTCGCTCTTCCCACAACGCAACACTAGGCTCTGAAACCACTAAGTAGTCCCCAAAAGGGTCTAAGGCTCTACCCCAGAAATTCCAACCTTGACGAAGCTCAACCCTGTATAGCTCTCCGTCTGACGGTGTCCGGTAGCGACTCTCGCTTACGCGAACATAAGGCCTACCTCCCACCATTCTTGTCTGTGCGACCACCCTGCCATCTCGGCTACGTGTGGTTTGAAAGTTGTCCCAGTCACCCCAAAGGATCTCAATAGATTCCGTCGTAGATCTGGTCACAGGATCACCATGGGACCATTTCATCTCAGCGGAGAACTCGTGGGGCCCCAAGTGAGTGACCGCATCAAAATTAACAGACTGAGACAAGGTGTAGAGGTCCGTCGGGGAAGAGGTTCCTGTGTCTCCACACCCTGCTAATAGGCCAGAATAAACGAACCACAACATGTATCTCAGTCCCAAACCGATGACTCAATAGCTGGGCTATCATCGGCGAGAGAATCTCCCAAAAGGCGCCAGGTCTCGTAGACCAGTTGCTTTACCCCTTGTCGAGTCGATGAACTCAGTCGCATTGGGGTAACGCCTACCTCTGAAACAAATCGTTCCGAGATCTTATCTAGCTCAGCTGGGTCACATGCATCAGTCTTTGACAACACTACTATCTGCGGACGACTACCCAGCTCTGGTGAGAAGACCTCTAACTCCCTGCAGAGCACCTTGTACCTATCAACAGGGTCCTCTGTGGGCTCATCAAACGTCGTCGAAGAGACAAGGTGCAGCAAGACTCTGCAGCGCTCTACATGACGTAAAAACTGGTGACCTAACCCAATACCATCACTAGCACCCTCCACGAGGCCAGGTATATCCGCTATCACAAAACTCTCTTCGTTCTCAACTGTCACTACGCCTAAGTTAGGAACCAAAGTGGTAAATGGGTAGTCAGCCACCCTTGGTCGAGCGCCAGAAACCGTTGAGATAAAGGTCGACTTTCCTGCGTTCGGAAAACCAAGAAGTCCCACATCCGCCAACAGCTTTAACTCTAGATATAGATCTTTCTCGACCTCTGCTCCGCCTGGGTCGGCGTTACGTGGAGTGCGGTTGCCAGGGGTTGCGAATCGAGAGTTACCCCTCCCACCTATTCCGCCTCTACATACAACGGCAAACGAATCATCAGTTGAAAGGTCAGAGAGCACTAGGCCCGAAGAGTCGCGAATAATAGTGCCAACTGGGACCATGATAACAAAGTCCTCACCACCACGACCGTGCATATTCTTAGGCTGACCCTTCTGGCCAGGCTCAGCCCTGTAGACCCTGTTGCCTCTTAGGTGGTCTAACGTGTTCTTTCTAAGCGTTGCTCGGATTACAACGTCACCACCGCGACCACCATCACCACCTGCGGGCCCACCATGAGGCACATGAGGCTCGCGCCTAAACGCAACAGCACCCGCACCTCCTTTACCGGAGACGCAGGTGATTTCTACTTCATCAATAAAACGCATCTCTTCGACCTAATCCCGACGAAGAGCTTTACTCGGCTGGGTAAACCGAAACTCGACGCTTATTACCGCGGAAACGCTCATAGCGAACATTGCCATCGATCAATGAAAATAGTGTCCAGTCACGACCAACGCCTACATTGTTGCCCGCGTGGAATTTAGTGCCTAGTTGGCGAACCAAAATATTCCCAGCTCGGACAGACTGTCCGTCTCCGCGCTTAACACCGCGATATTGTGGGTTTGAATCGCGACCGTTCCTAGTGGAACCCTGTCCCTTTTTATGAGCCATGGTGGTCTACCTTTTAAGCTTTAATGCTTGTTATTTCGATTGTTGATGTAGAGGCACGGAAACCCATGCGCTTACGGTAACGCTTGCGTGGGCGATATTTAAACCCCTCAAGCTTATCACCCTTGTCGTGCGATATAACCTTGGCATGAACCTTAGCACCCTTTACAGTTGGTGCGCCAACCTTTACGTCGTCGGCTGATCCCACAAGAAGGACCTCATCCATAACAAGCTTGCTGCCGACCTCTCCTTCGAGACGGTCAACTACTACAGTAGCGCCTTTTGTTACGCGATACTGTCTGCTTCCATTTTTTACTACTGCATACATTTCTGGTTCTCCACAGGAGTCACTAAATTCGTAGCTAACGCCACAAGACGCTCGCAATTAGGGCATATGGTGGCACCTGTCAAGATCCGATTAACAGCTCATAACCCTTGGACTGGGGATCTAACGCACCCTGTTGCCAAGTACCAGCCTTAATTGATCAAGCTTAAGCTGCACCTCATCGGCTCCAACATCGCGAAAACGCTCAGGCAACAACCTTCTGGATGACGCCTCAAAAACTGCGAGCATCTCCATAAATTCTAACATTCGCGTATCTCTCGATGGGATAACATCGCCCACAGCACGAGAGATGTCATCGCTAGATATAGAGTCGCGGCCATCTACGCCTGAGTTTGCCGATGCTGCTAATATTACAGCCTCCAATTCAGCTGCGGAGTAGCCGCCTGTTTCATCGGCTGCGAAGTCAACCGTGACACCCTTAGACAAATTCAATCTATTTTTTCGCACCTGAGCCTCAAGAATAGCTCTTCTTTCCACAATAGTCTCTGGGAAAAAGAACGGGATCTTTAAGTCGAAACGACCTGGTCTTTTCAGATCAGTATCCAGCTTATCTGGCCTATTGGTCATCAATAAAATCACAACCCTCCCGCGATGAGTTGTGTCAGACATAAACTCTTTCAGCCTTGCAATTACACGTGAGTTAGTCCCACTGTCACCACCTGCCCCCGAAGAGAGCGAACGGTCAGCCTCATCAATAATAAGGAGGACATAGCCCAGGGCGTCTACAACAGAGAGAATCTTCTCTAAGTTAGCCTCTGTTGAGCCGACCCATTTATCTCGAAAGTTCTTGAATTTAATGCAGGTAAGCCCACTTTCTCCTGCGAAAGCCTCTGCAACGTAAGTCTTGCCTGTACCCATTGGACCAACGAAAATGACCCCCATTGGGACCCTAGATGTGTGCCCCTGCTTAATCGCCCCGGCTATTCTCATTAAATCGTTTTTCACCCGCTCCATGCCGCCAACATGACTAAAATTATGACGGGGTTCGACAAACTCGACTAAACCATGACACTCTTGCTCAATGATGATCTTTTTGCGAGCGGCTATAGCCTTAAATGTGATCGGGTTCTTTGACTGCTCAGCGCTTCTAAAGAGGGCCCTTATACTTGTTAATGATAGCCCCGCTGCGTGCTTAGCCAACTGATCCACTGGGACATCTAGAGTCACATTCCCAGCCGAACGATCAATCTCGAAGTTGATAAAATCCGTGCGCTCACTCAGGGTTGGTAAAGCTACCTTAATGTGAGCCAACTGGGGGCTGGATGAGATTCGCCTATTGGCTTCTGAGATATTCTCAGTCATCAGTATTACGACGTTATTAGATGAGAGAAGGCTTGGCGAAGACGTCCAACGCTGAAGTGTGACAAGGTTACCCTTGTCACCCTCGCCCATAAAAGAGAGGTTTGCTTCTGGTACTATCGTCTCAAAATAGTCCAGTATTACTGCTGCTGACACCCCAGTGTTCATCACTAGGCTCTCAAGTAGCGGAAGCACCTCATAGCTAAGGTCTGGAATAACCCCCAATTCACCCAACCCAGCCATCATCCTGACTGCATTTACTGTGCTGCTGAATTCCCTGCGCATCTGAGGCTCTGGAAAAGTGACGCCCTCGGAACAATTATAGTAAGCAACTATAGACTTACTTCTAGCCAAGAATCGCTCCAAAAATGTCCGGACAGGAACATACTCAACGCCATCTGCACCATCGTATCGACATATGTCCTTTACATTTCCATGCAGCAGAAACATGCTCGACTCACCAGCCAAGAATCTCTGCCTTAACGTTTCTGCCCATACTGGCAGTCGTTCAGAAGTAGCCATCAAATCTCCCTATGTTGAGTTCCATTTGAAAAGATCTCAGAGCTATTGTCAACTGGAATTAGTTAGTGACTAATTACCCCAACACCAAGTACAATCACACGAAAAAGGGTATTAGTCAGCATGCGCATAGTGAGACCAGTAGTATGGACAGTCGGAGGTATTAGCCACACTGTCAGAGATATCGGAAGAATGAATGAGGTCGCCGCTATTTTAGTAAAACATGGATTTGGGCTACTAGTATCAAACATTGACGTACCAGGATTTGCTAGAACCTCAAAGAGGACAATGAACTCCACGCCCACTCGTGTGTGTGCCGTTATGCAAGAGCTAGGTCCCACCTTCATCAAACTGGGACAGATATTGTCTACACGTCCAGACCTGATCCCACAAGACTACATAGAGGCGCTACAGACACTTCAAGACAGGACTACTTCGATACCACCCAAGGATATTGCCACTGCACTTTCTAATGAACTTGGCACAAACTGGAGGGACCATTTCGAGAGTTTTGACGACTCACCCCTAGCTACAGCCTCGATAGCTCAAGTACACAGGGCAACTCTAAAAAGTGGTGACAAGGTCGCCCTCAAAATACAGCGACCCAAAATAGCCCGTAAGATAGAGGCTGACCTCTCTATCTTGGACTTCCTAACAAATCGACTGTTAGCTGAATACCCAGAGGCAGAATACTTCGATCCCAAGGGGATAATCATTGAGTTCAATAAGGCTATTCACTGTGAGATAGACTTCTTATCTGAAGCCAATAACATCGAAAAATTCTCAAGCAATTTCGAAGCTGATCCCAACGTAATTATACCCAAAGTATACCATGAACTTAGCACTTCGAGCCTGATCACAATGTCCTTTTTGGAGGGTGTGTCAATAAGAGAATCTAGGGAAAGCGGCGCAGATATGGAGCTTGTTGGCAACAACTACATGAAGATGGCATACAAGATGATCTTTGAGCACAGCTTCTTTCATGGGGACCTCCACCCTGGCAACGTACTGGTAATGAAGGAGAACAAACTTGGGCTCCTAGACTTTGGGATGACTGGACGGCTAACAAGAGAGATGAGGGACAACCTAGTCTCACTAATATTTGCACTGGAGCGAGGGGACTTCAGAACAGTTGCAAGGATATTCTACGACCTCGCAGTTAAGGAGACCCGCGTAAACTACGCTGTATTTGAGGCGGACTGTATTGACTTGATCCAGAAAAACTGGAACGGCTCTTCAATACAAGAGATCCAGATAGGGATGTTTATGGCCGACCTTGCACAGGGGGCTATGAAGCATAAGGTAAAGACCCCGGCTTGTTACACTATGTTCTTCAAGGCATTGATTACAACAGAAGGTCTAGCAAAAGCCCTGTTGCCTGAGATAGATCCGATCCATGCAGCAACCCCATATGTAAAGCAGCTTATAAATGAGCGTTACAACCCTAAGCGTATGAGAGAGGACCTTTTTTACCACACAATTACGCTGAGCTCTTTCATAAGAAGACTACCGACCACCGCTAGTCAACTCATGGATGATCTAGACCATCAACGACTGAAGTTGAACTACAATATAATCGAAGATCCCGAAACCAAGGAGAGCCTTGACCGTAGAAACGCTGCCTTGGTAACAGCTATTCTTTCTGGGTTCGGTGCAGTCTGTGGAGTCGCGACACATACGACAGAGACTCCACTACTCTTCGGTCACCCAATGATGCCTACTGTCTTTTTCTCAGTCGCCGCCGCATGTGGCGCCCTATCTCTATACTATGCGATTATTCCTCCCAAGAAATAGCACGGCGACGTAATCTCAAGAGTGATGAAGCTGCTCTAACACGAACCATTGAGTCATCATCTTGCAGTAACCCTGAGAGTACCGCCTCATCTTCTGGAAAAGCAAAATGGCCGATGGCATCAACAGCGGACAGGACAACCACAATATTAGGATCAGATAAAAGAGCTAGCATGGAGTCGTGAAAGTCGACCCTTTGGCGCCTACTAGATGTGTGACCCAACCTATCCCACCACATAGACAGGGTAGTCAACGCTACAACCCTAATCTCCCGATCAGGCGAGCCCAACATCTCGATAACTACTTCGGGCTCTCCTTCACCAAAAGACAATAAAGCGCCCCTACCATAGGCAGCAACGACCTGGTTTTCACTCTCCCGAGCCTGGCTCAACAACCTATAAGCGGCGCCATCTGCCGCGGATGTGTCGGCCTCAATTACAAAGTCTAGAACCTCTAGTGCCCGCTCTGGGCTTGAAACAGAGCGTATCATCGCGCTCAATACCGATTCAGCGCTCTCATCCCCTAGTTCAAGAGCACACACTAACGCTGGTATGTGTAGGACCTCCTCAAACATTTCATATGAAGCCATCAGGGTTGATGATATTGCCAACCCCGACTCCCCACAATCATCAAAGAAGGTCAACTCTAGAGGTATATCTGCCGCCGATATAGCGGCCTCTAAAGCAGTTTGAGCAAGGGTGTTACCTGTCTCTGCTGCAACCATAGCTAATGGCAGAACTCTATAAGGCGCGGACTCAGACTCCCATTTGCCACCGATCAAGTTAGTATCACCTTCATCGACAAGACCAATTAACGAATGAGCAAGATGCCCCCATGTGTAGGGATCAATATCCTCCTGGTGAAGGCTCTCTAATAAAAGAGCCAAGGCGGCTGGGTCCTCTCCTGTCTCAAACCTCTCAATAAGTGCGTTGAGAGCCGCTCTCTTTACATAAGGGCTCGGGTCAAGCAAGAATCGCTGAGTATACTCTCCACCAGAGGGCTCTGGCCTGTAACGCACAAGCTCGTGAGCACTCAGCAACCTGACACTGACATCGAGTGACTCCGCTCCTGAATACAGCACCTCCCAGGCCGTATCTTCTGCTGAATTAAGTGCTGTCTCTACTTGTGGGGCCACTACTCCTACTACCATTCTGGAGAAGCACCCCAACATTGAAAGAAAGAGAATCACCCTGGACCCATCTCTTCTAAACGGCGAGTCGCTGACCTAAAAACAGAATGAGAGGCGTCATCTACAAGAGTAAGAACCCTCTGATAGTGAACTCTGGCCCTGTCAGTGTCTCCACGGTCTCTTGCCTGCTGACCGTTGCGGTACTCAACCGTTGCTGAGCTAAGCAGGCTGCTCATCACCTCTTCTAATTTTGCCTGAGCCTGATCATAAGCATCAAAGATTCTTAATGACTCTCTAAATTTATCTCTCGCCTGTATTAGCGACGCTTCATCTCCAGCCCTCATTAGGCGAACACCCTCGCCATAAGGCCTCTGTGCCGCAGATCTCCTAGCGCCACTAGCTCTTCCAAGCCCCTCCTCGGCGACCTGATATAGGGCTACATGGTCTTGAGCGTAGTCCAGAGCCATAGCTCGCTGATACTCCAATATCGACTGTGCATAACTACGCTGCTGAAAGAATCTATTTCCAGCATCAATATGAGACTGCATAGTGGCCTGCTGATCTGCCAAGTTCATCTGCCGAACTGCCGCCTGAGCAGAGCGAACCAACCGAGACAGGTCAGTAGAAAGAGACTGTAACTCAGGATCATTGGGGAAGAACTCAAGCGCCGCCTGCACCTTATCTTGAGCAGCTCGACCCCTTGATAGTCCCCGGCGCTCTAGGGCTTCATTAGCCATAGCGAGCGCCTCTTCTCGAAGCTCCGCCCTCTCACTATCTGAAGCAGCAGATGCAGCCACAGATCCTCTGAGAACTGTGATCATATTGTCTTCACAAGCTTGAATATATAGCTTTCTAGCGTCATCGTTGGCGTCATCTATGGCCAAAATATCTAGAAATTTACCGATCGCGCTACGGTGGTCACCAGCCTCCAAGAACCTCTCACCCTCACTTCTTAGGGCGTTTATCCTTGATACATCTGAGAGCGAGACCGTTGAAACTCCTTGGTAGTGCTCCCCTTCTCCACTAGCGACAACAACATTATCATTAGAGAATAGTCCTAAATCAAAAATAAACTTACCGCCTACCATTGTTACTATTAGCCCTACCAAAACCACGATAGCGCCACGAACAGGGTTCGCAAAAAGGCCGTCTCCTGGCTTCTTACGAATCGTAAGTTTACCGCCCTTAACGCTGCTTGATGATGCACCAAATGACCATCCTGAATCAGGCGCTGATCCAAGATCTGGGGCTATACCATAGTTAACAGCAGGAGGAGCTTCAATAGTCTCCACACTTATAGCGCCAGTCTTTTCGCCAGTAGCGTCAAATGAAAGAGGCTCGAATGGTGGGGGGGCTGATGGATCGCTTGGTGGGGGTGGTGGTCCCTTCTCTATATCGGCGGGTGGTGATGCGCCCCAAGATGGTGGGGCCTCCAACATGTTGCTAAAGCCCTCCGTCATAGTCCTATCACCAGAAACCTCTGGTTCTGTTACTGGCAATAGATTGGTAGACATTTCTCCGCCCTCTCGAGCGGACTTGTACCTAAATTCAGTAACTCCAATTCTGATAAGATCGCCGTCTTTAAGCTCTTGATCCTTCACTCTGTTACCGTTTAAGAATAGGCCATTTGCGGCACCAGCATCACGCAACCAGTGAGCACCTTGGTGAAAGACTATCTCACAATGAAGCCTCGAAGCAGCAGGATCGGACAAGACCACATCTCTCTGGTCAGAGCGCCCCATAGTAAGCACATCCGATACTAATTCGTAGCGCTCATTAGTATCGGTCCCATCCTTCGCCACCCCAACTAGCCAGGGTACAGAATCTTCGCCCAAAAGAGTGTTGGCTGCCTCAGAGGAGAGGATTACCGTCTTATCTTCTGAGTCCTGTACTGTCTTATCTGCGAAAGGATCAGTTGCACCATCCTCATCAAACAGAATGGCCTCTTCAATCTCCAGCACGAGAGCGAACGGCTCTATTAATATTTCGTCTCCATTTTGTAATTCAACCAGCTCTACTCGGTCTCCGTTAAACCAAGAACCATTACCTGAGCCTAAGTCCTCAAAGGTGACCCTAGAATCTTCTACAATAATTCTAGCGTGGTACCTAGAGACACTAACGTCCACTAAAGGAATGCTATTAGACTCAGAGCGACCCATCTTGTAGGTACCGACATCTAGCTCCTCACGGACCACAACTCTTCCGCCGCGAGAGACAACTAGGGTTACCTTCCTACCGCCCATCTATAGTGACTCCTAAAAAACAAGACCAATTCAACGATTAGCAAATGAAGATTGGTCGATATTATATATGAATAAAACTAAGCTTAGTCATCTATAGTTAAAAGTTTATACTGAGCCCCTTGTTGTGGGAGCCTTTTCCGATGGTACTGACGGCACATTACCAAAGATCCTCACAACTAATATACTGAGCGCACAACCAAGAATTAGAGTCATCCAAAGCGGGGCACCGAGACCAACAGGAAGGCTCCCCGCAAAAAGTGATATCGCTCCACAGGCTAAAGCGTATGGTAGTTGAGTCCTCACGTGCTCTATATGATCACACCCAGCCCCGAGGCTGGACAGCACTGTTGTGTCAGATATTGGAGAGCAGTGATCACCCCAGCATGCGCCTGACAACACTGCGCCACTCGCAGCCATATGAACCACTGGATCGTTAGAAATGGCGAAGGATAGCGGTATTACCATAGGAACCATAATCCCCATGGTTCCAAAAGAGGTGCCCGTAGCAAAAGCGGTAGCTGCTGAGACAACAAACACTATACTAGCCAAGAAGGCGGGCGAAATTGCTTCGTCAAGCAAGCCAACTAGATATTCTGACGTACCGAGATCAGACATTGTCGAGCCCAAAGTCCAAGCTAAGACTAACACCCCGATAGCGCCTGAAATCTGCTTTATGCCACCGAAACCAGCCCAAAAGACCCCAGGGAGAGATAATCTCTTTGAAAATATCGCGACAGCCACCGCTAGGGCTAGAGAGGCCTGTGAGGCTGACAACATGGCGGCATAACCATCTGCAGAACCTATTATATCAATAAACCCGACGGACCCTTCTGGCAAAGTACCAGCTACGCGCTTAGCTTCGACAGCCGCGTGCCCGTCTATCCAAAGTTTACCCAGTGCCCAAGCAACCAGGGTTATCATTGGTCCAACGGCACCAAAAGCAAGCGCTCCCACCTCTTCATCTTCCGAAATCTCTTTGGGCTCAGGCTCTTGGGACATAGCCAAAACCTCAGCGGTATACATTGGACCAAAATCACGGCCAGTCCAAGCTATCGCCCCGACAAAAACTATCGTAAAAAGGCAGTAGAATCGGTACCCTACTCCAGCTACAAAAAAACCATATGGGTCTAATTCTGAACCAGCGGCTAATAGCCCTTCACCCATTATTGAGACCTCATACCCCGCCCAAGTTGATATCAAGGCTACAGAGGCTATGGGTGCTGCTGTACTATCTACAATATAGGCCAGTTTTGCCCGTGATATTCCCAGACGGTCAACCAATGGTCGCATACCGTTACCGACAATAAGGCAATTGGCATAATCATCAAAAAATACAGCGAGGCCTGCAAGCCAGGTCGCCAGCATCCCTTTAGTACGGGTGGTCGCTATACTGATAAGCCTTGTTACCATAGCACTTGTAGCACCAGACTTAGACATTACCCCCACAGTGGCGCCCACAAGGAGTGAGAAGATGGTTACCCTCTGGTTGTCACTCGAAGACACAGAATTCCAGATTAAATCGAACGCGTGCAACACCCCATAAAATGGCGCCGAAACAGCCCCGTGTTCTCCCCACTCTACAAGCCCACAACCTACAAAAACAGCAGCTCCCAGCGAGAGCAAAACATTACGTGAAGTGACTGCTAAAATCACCGCCAAAATAGCGGGCAATACAGATAAAAAGCCTAATTCCATTTGAGTTTAGTAACTCAGAAACTGAGGCTGTGGGGAGGGCTTTCTACCAAAGAGCGTAAACAGGGCTTTACGAGAGCGGCCTCTTGTCGTAGACTCTCTCGGGTAGATCGATTTCACCAGCAACTAGGAGGTCGAATTGACTCTACTACTGGTCTCAAGCGTCGCCGATGAACTAGGCGGCCTAAAAGGAGAGGTTGTCGGTATAGGAGCGATCTCAGCCGCAGCTCGAATGGCCGCAATATTGGCAAACCAAAGACCAGAAAAAGTTCTTCTAATCGGGACGGCTAGTGCCTATCCTGGAGGGCCTGGCTTAGGTGAGGTTGTGACCGCCAGAAGAGTGGGTACCTCGGCATCTGTAGCAGTAATGGGCTTAGGTTATGTTCCTAGACCCCCTAGCCCACTTGTGTGCGATCCTTTTATTCTGCACAACCTCAACCTAGAAAGCGTAGACGTATTAACCGCTAGCGCTGTAACCACCGACTCGGTACTAGCGGGAAGACTATCTGATGGCTGGCAGATCGAACAGATGGAGGCTTTCGGGGTCGCATTAGCATGCGCTCAAGCTGATGTTCCATTTGCCGCTATTTTCGGAATAGCCAGTAACGCTGGGCCAGAGGCACACGTTCAGTGGTTATCTCATCGCACAGAGGCACAAGAGGCTGCAAGGCTAGCTGTAGCACCCATGCTTATATCGGACTAGGGTACAGAGCACGGGAGTGAACATATAATGGACTGGAAGAGTCAGCGGATCATCGCATTCGATACGGAAACAACAGGTCTCACACCACACGATGGAGACAGAATTATTGAGTTCGCTGCGGTAGAGATTATTCTCGATCAAGGTGGCTCTGTAATAAATACAAAAAAGCATGAAATGTTCGTGAACCCAGGGATCCCGATCCCTTCCGAGGTAGTAAAACTCACTGGTATAGACGATGACACAGTGGCCAAAGCACCACCTTTTGACAGGGTGGCCGACAGGGTTGCAAAATTATTAGATGGCTCAATATGCATCGCGCACAACTTTGCCTTCGACCAGAACTTCATCGCCATGGAATTCAACCGTCTTGGTCGTCATTGGCCCGACACCCTAGCTGAGATTGATACGCTTGACCTCTCAATACGGTATTTCCCAAATGAGCGTGGACATAAGCTCGCGCTATTTTGTGAACGCCTCGGGGTGAGTCTCGATGGTGCTCACCGTGCAGCAAATGATGCAGAAGCTACAGGTAAAGCGTTCGCAGCCTTAGCTAAACGCTTAAACGCCCCTAATGAACTTGATGAGATGCTAGAGTGGTCAGGTGGACTCGGACGGCCTCCTACATCTCCGTGGATTCATAAAAACAAGCTTGGTGCTCTTGTTTTTACATCTGGGGAGCTTGAGGATCAGCTTGTCGAAGACCACCCCTCACACCTACAGTGGATGCTAATAGCAAAAGAGCGCTCTGCAAATGGATGGAGAGAGCTCTACCCAGAATCGCTCCGCCGCTGGATCTCACAATTTCTAAAAAACCGCGCATCGGGCCGCACAAAGCCACCAACAAAGAGCTTTGGACCAACAGACTGGACTATTGACAGTAATTCTCTACCAATTGAGACTACTGGATAGGCCATATTGATGTATCATCAGATCCACATGAAACGAATACTTACATTATCAGCATTTCTTGGGTTGGTAGCCTGTGGCCCACCAACTCCTGAAGAGGTCGAACGGCTAATTAATCAACAGCAGAACGAGATCTCTGCATTGATTCAGCGCCAATCGATACTAGAGAGCGCTGCCGCTAACTGTGACGACCCCACAGCAAGCCCACCACCTATATTTTCAGAGCTGCACCAAATCCTTAGGGGCGACGGTATTGACGTTAGCCGTGATGGCTCATCTGTTCTGGTAACTCTTACCGTTAGTTCAATATTTAGGGGTGGTTCCATGAGGCTCAAGCGAGAAGCCGCTATGGCACTGGACATGCTATCCACCGCCCTAAAAATACACGACAGACATCCAGTAACAGTCATTGGTCACACCGATAATAGACCAACATCAGGTGGGAGATACGCCTCAAACCTAGAACTTTCAGCGGCGAGGGCGGCTGCCATCGTAACTGAATTAACCAGTGAGTACGGTGTTCCAGCACCGCGCTTCACAGTAGCAGGCAGGGGAGAGCACGACCCTATCGCAGATAACGACACCACCGAAGGCAGAGATCAGAATCGCCGCGTTGTTGTGGAGATTCACCCAAGCACGGAGTAGCCATGAGAGCTCTTTCAATTACAGTCTACCCACTTTTATTTGTCGGACTTCTGTCATGTGGTGATGGGGGGGCGAATGACACTGGACCCTTTGACCCAGAATGCGGAGACCTTGATGGTATTGGGACAGATACTGGTAACCTGCCAAATATAATTGGAAGCTGGACCGTAACTGTCGGGAAGTGGTACTTCAAAGAAGACTGCGGTCTATCTGACGATGAACTAACTGGATGGATTAACGGCGCAATGGATGTGAAAGGTCGAGTTCCAGACAGCCTATACGCGCAATTCGATGACGAAGGCGAGAGGTTCCATGGAATAGAGTCTGGGCACGGAGGTGTGGTTTTTTCTGGTATTCACAACTCCGATGAATACGGAGAACTATCAGTCGCCTTAGGCGGACTCCTCTACACAGACGTCTATAGAGACAAGATAGTAATTGAAGGTTTTGCCTTCATTGGGATCGATAGCACTGGAGATGGTGAGATCGACTGTCCCGCTCGTGGTGACTTCGAGGCCTTTAAGTCAAGCCTCTAGCTAACTAACCTTTGGGGTTGAGCCACTTGAGCCCCTTAGGCAAGAATCTTACACCAGCCTGGGTCTGGTAATGACCTTTGCCTCCATATACTGACGCTGTTGGCGAGGCTGTGTGATAGACAACCTGACCAATAGGCGTACCTACCGCAAGGGGCACCACTGAGCGACCAGCCAAGCGAACCTCTAAAGCCCACCTGGAACAGTAACCAACGTCACCTAGACCAGCACACAGGGCTACAGTTAAACCCTGTCGCCCGAATGTAGACTTAGACTTCATCTCGGGGACAAGGGCCGTCTCTCCTGGAGCTGGGGGGCGAGAACCTATAGACTCAAGTGTTGTCGCTAGGTAAAATTCACCAGGTTCGAGCCGAAAGACCTGTGCATCGTCATCGACGATTCCAGCAGCCCAGCCTGGTAGGGGCTGTAGACCATCCATTGAGCCATGGCGAATATCCCAGGCAGTAACGGGCTCTACTTTCTCCCAGATAGAATCATCTGGCTCATAGAGGTCTCTCATTCCATAGCGGCCTTTCATTTTATACATATCAGGGCCCAGCCTTATATCGACTGAGTTCATGTTGACCAACTCCATGGCAAATGGCTCAATCACAATACGACCTGCTTGGTAATTTTCCAGAATAGCTTCACGACAGAGAATCAAAGTACACCTCGTAATTTTGATGGAAAAGATAGTAGGTTACAAACTAGTTTGCACACTTATCCAGCGCCTCAATCAAATCTTTTGTTGGGATCACCTCTTTGAAGTAGATCACCTGGCCAGGAAATCTAGCCAACGACTCTTTTGAGCCCGCGAGCTTAGTAGAAACTGCTAAGACTAAGTTTCCTGGACTATAGCTCTTAAGCTGCTTAATCCTACCCTTTAGCCAAGCACGGCGCCAGATACCCACGATCTCTAGGTGGGCTGTCCGACCATCTCGATGAAAGGAAAAATCAGGTACCACCACTGACTCACCATTTAGGTTGATAGGTGAAGCCTCACGACTAATTTTCCAGTCTGTATCTAATGATCCCCACCGCTCTTCAAGCCACTCCGAAGTCCTCGACTGATATGCACCTGTGTCTTTTACGTGGGAAGACAATCCAAGTGTTGAACTTACTCTCAGCTCCTTACGAAGGCGACGCTTAGTCCAGCGAATAGTTGCCCGCATCTCCCAAGGATTAGACTGCAATAATAGAGCTGGGAACCAGTTTGCCAGCGCCATTCCATAGCGAGTTGATAGCTTTAAGAGAGATGTAGGCCCATCTAAGTGTAGTGTGAAGCCCCCTTCTCTTGGCTCTATTCGATACATGAGGCCTCGAAACCTCGTGTGACGAAACAGCTGCCTGAGACGTTCGGCTGATGGCTCGTCTAGATCTACTGTTAGCTCTTCACACCTGAGTAGAAGAGATTGAATAAGAGCTACGTTATATCGATTAATTAACCAATCTACACCGCCAGCAGGTACTCCAGTTGAGACAATACGATGCTCCTGTTTCCGATCAGAGTAGAGAGCCTCTTTAATCTTGTCTACGTCTACGCCGTAATTTGAAGCAACCTCACTGTATGCGGCATAAGCAGACTTTCTGGTCGGGTTCTTCGCCACCATAGAAAACAGCTTACTGCGTAGCTCCATTGGGGGTATCTCTGATTCCGTTGAAAACTCACAAGTGTCTTCTATTATCCTAGCTAGCCCTTTGATAGCCTTGTGATCAGTACGATCACCCGAAAGCTCTTTTACAGCACTCTCTAGAGCCTCTCGTGTCCATGACTCATCAACAGCCATACCGTATAGATCTATAAGCTCCCTAGATACATCCAAAATCTTGGGTGCGTCAGGCTTGAGATAACTGGGAGTTATTGTCTTCTTGTGGGTGCGAACCCTAATCAGCCCCGCTGTAAGCATCGTGCTTCCTCCGTGAGTCTGAGTGGTCCACCTCTTTTGTTCCTACAGTTATTAGCTCATAAAGCACGGCCGACTTCCCCTCTTTCGGTCGCAAGATCCTTCCTAGACGCTGAACATGCTCTCTAACAGTCGAGGTCCCAGAGATAACCACCCCCACATCGGCAGCGGGCATATCTACTCCCTCATTTAGGACGCGAGATGTGACTATTACTCGCCACTCTCCATCGCCAAAACCAGACAGTATCCCTTTCCGCTCTTTCGTCGGAGTCTGATGGGTAATACAGGGGACCAAGAACTCTCTAGAGACTCGATAGGCGGTATGGTTGTCATTCGTGAAGATGAGAACCCTACCAGCGGGGTGGCGCTCGATTATCTCTTCGAGCGCGTCTAATTTGCCCTCTGCCTGATGCATTATCTCACGACTCTCTCTATGCCCCCTGAGCGCCGCCCTACCATCCTTGCTCTGTGCAGCAGCCTGCATAAACCGACCCCAACCATTTGGACCACCCATAAAGATCCTGCGACGACCAATAAAGCTAGTATAGGCTGCACGAGCTTCGTTATAGCGAACAGTCTCATCATAAGTCAGCTCAACCTCGACCTTCTCGATAGTGTAGTCAGCCAATACGCCTGATTTTAGATCGCTAATCTCTTTCCTGTAGACAATAGGGCCTACAAGCCAAGGTAGGTCATTGTGAGCATCATCTGTGCGCTCGGGGGTGGCCGATAGGCCCAAGCGCATAGGGGCTATGTACATTTCAGCGGTCTGTGAAAAGGCTGCCGACGGGAGGTGATGAACCTCATCATATACAATTAGTCCAAACCTATTACCGTATTTTTCGGCGTGTATATAAGCGGAATCATAAGTGGATACCGTTATATCCTCTATGGTGTGCTCACCACCTCCCAACATCCCTATTGGCTGGTTGAAGGCGGCGGTCAATACGCTGTGCCACTGATTTACTAGGTCTATTGTTGGAACCAAAACAAGCGTTGAGCGGTTTGCTTTGGCAATAATCAATTCAGCTACAAAACTCTTCCCCGATCCCGTAGGTAAAACTACCACGCCTCGCCGACCAGAATCAGACCAAGCTGAAACCGCCTCGGATTGGTAGTCACGAGGGCTCTTTTCACTGTCATGTAGAAGACCATCAAGCTTTCTATAGGCTCTAATCTCATCCCTAAAAGGGATCTGCTCTAGGTTGAGATGCACCAGTAGATCTCTATACCAGATAGCTGCTGCTCTAGATTTACCCACGCGATCATCATGGACAAACCCTAAGTCTGACTCTGCCTCGAGGTAGCCGTTTAGCAAAATAGTGCCGCGATGATATTCTAATGTAAGCATTATGCCTTTAGAGGTAACGACATATGAAAACAATTACAGTCTTGTTCTTCGCATTTGCTGGGTTTGCACTGCTCAGTTCAGAACCAGCGCTTGCAGACGATGAGATCCAGGCTACACCTTTTCCCCACGGGGCTGAGCGAAGAGCTCCAGATGTAGATCCTAATTCAGCATATCCTGATGTAGAGAGGCCCCTTGAGTGCGATGTAGATTTTGCTATTCATGCACGACGACTAGAGCCTCCTGAGCATGAAATAGAGCGCTCAGAAGGGTACCACTTCGCGGCCGAAATAATGGCTGAAGTAGCAACTATACAGGCAGACTGGCCTGGTCGAGTAAAGGTCGAGTGTGCTGGGAGAAGCGTCAGGCGAAGGCCAATCTGGCAGATCTCTGTATCTGACCCAACCTACCCAATAACTAAGAGAGTCCTAGTCTACGCCCAACTTCACGCTCTTGAGTGGTTGGGCCCAGAGGTGATCTTAGAGGTCGTCCGAGAGCTCTCAGAGCACCCCACCAGCGGAGTAGAGGTTGTACTGATGCCTATAGTCAACCCCGATGGTCGACTGTGGGTTGAGGCAGACCTTATCGCTGAACGTACAAACGTCTATAGGCGAGCCAACGCTAACGGCGTAGACCTAAACAGAGATTTTGAGATAAACCGTGAGATCACATCTTTTTGGTCTAATTTCCCCATCTCCCGAAGATACTTCTACACGAGCCCTGGGCCTTTATCGCAGCCTGAGAGCCAGGTCTTAGATGCCGTAGCGGCGACTGGCTTTGATGTGACAATCTCACTCCACGCCTTTGGGGGCTATATATACTACCCGTGGGCTGGAACGGCAGAGCTAACAGAAGACAACGAACGCATAGTAGATCTTGCTCAGATTATGGGAGCGGCACAAAGGCACGGCTCATACAAGATAGTACAGCTTGGGAGATGGGCGTTCTGGTTCAAAGCACACGGGGCTGAAATCGACCAGATGTATGGCCGACACGGAGCATTGAGCTTCCTTATAGAGTTGTCAGAATCTGGGTTAAGCCTATGGGACCCCTCTACATGGAGTGACTACTTTCGGTGGTACAACCCTAGGGAGCCTCAGCGACATGTTGAACAAGGGACAGATGCAGTTCTAGCTCTCGTGCGGAGGTTGAGCTGGGAGGCGATGACAGAATAACTATCACCGGTAATGTCCCACTCAGAGTCCTACCTCCTCTGCACTAACTATCCAGAGGCGCTTTGCGTTGTCGTCGTTTACGTTGGGGTTGGGCGAAATAAGCGGCCACCCTCCCTTGTTACAGGATCTCTTACGATACATGCCTCGCTGACTAAAGAAAGCCCCAGGATGGTTGGGGATATCTTCGTTCAGAATACAATTGAGGCTAGTCTGGGCGCCATCCCATGGGCTAATCATGCCTGCTAATGTCAAAAACGGCCTCATCAAAGTGTCTTGAATCCACACGGGCATGGAGTGTCGTATAAGATCGGTGCGAACCCAACCTGGGTGAACACTCACAGCTGTCACACCTGAGCCTTCTAAGCGACGCGCCAATTCTCTTGCGTGGAGAATGTTTGCGAGCTTCGACTGTGCGTAAGCCTCCCAGCCATCATATGGACGAATCTTACTGTGAAGATCGTCAAAGTGAATATCACCAACCCTACCCACAGCTTTGTCATGGTAACAGCTAGACAAGACCACAATCCTAGATGGAGCAGAGCTCTTTAGTACCCCCAAGAGCAGTGATGTAAGCAGAAAATGACCTAGGTGATTGATACCAAACTGAGTTTCGAACCCATCTTTAGTTTGACCCTCTTTTGTGTTCATAACGCCAGCGTTATTGATTAGTCCGTCTAGCCTAGCGTAGCGATCTAAGAACTCCCCTGCGAACCTACGGATCGAGCTTAGGTCGCCCAAATCCATAACCATTACCTCGGTTGTTCCCGCCACACCAGCCGACATAATTTCGTTGGCCTTCTCTTGAGCGACGTCTACCCTACGGCAAGCCATTACAACGTGAGCGCCCTGCTTGACTAGTTGTTCGGTGGTGACAAACCCAATACCAGAATTTGCCCCAGTTACGATATAGGTCTTACCAGAGAGATCTCGATCAAAAAGTGCTAAATCACAGCGGATAGGCTTTGCCATTCTTAACCTCAATAAACAGAGCGGGGCTCTACTGTAACGTATCTGTGGTAAATCGTCGTGAAGCCTCTTCATCTAGAATACGAAACCTTCACTACACCACCAGCCTCTCAGAGGTTATCACCCACTCAACAATCCAAACTGAGAGGCTATTTCCTTGATAGAGGTCAAATCACTTACGCGGTACTATGGGAGCCATCCCGCAGTGACCGACGTCTCGTTTACAATCGCGGACAATGAAATTGTTGGTATCTTGGGCCTAAACGGCGCGGGAAAATCTACAACACTAAAGGTGCTGGCTGGGCTATTGATGCCAACGGCTGGTGAGGTATGCATCGACAGCGTAAACATGATCGATGCCCCCGACTCTTTCCGAAAGCAGATAGGTTTCCTTCCAGAGGAACCCCCGCTCTATGTAGAGATGAGAGTTAGAGACTACCTATCTTGGGTGGGCGAAGTAAAAGGACTATCCAAGTCTCAAGTAGAGGCCCGACTACCAGAAGTAATACAGATGTGCCAACTCGAAAGTGTTGCTAACCAGGTAATCGAGACTCTGTCTCACGGTTTTCGTAAACGTGTTGGGATAGCACAAGCCATCATTCACAACCCAAAATTCGTCATCCTCGACGAGCCTATCTCAGGTCTAGATCCCGCACAAATCGTTGAGATCAGGCAGGTGATAACTGGCCTAAAGGCCCACTGTACAGTGATGATAAGCTCGCACATTCTCTCAGAGGTCTCGCAAACCTGCGACAGAATCTTGGTGCTCCACGACGGACGTATTGTAGCCCAAGGCAGCGAGTCCGAGTTGGCCGCTCAGCTTGCAGCCACTCAACATATTGAGGTCACGGTCAAAGGCGAAAAATCGGCGTTAGAGCACCACCTTAGCAGCCAAGAATTTATCGAGAGCTACGTAATGACCGACAGCAACAAACCATATTCATCAGCGCAAGTAACTCTACGTGACGACAACAGAGAAGCTCTAGCATCCACTTTAGTACACGCTGGGTTTGGAATAAGGGCTCTCCAAATTGGCTCCAGCGAGCTGGAGGCAACCTTTTTGAGCCTAACAGAGACATCAGCAAAGGTTGACGGAGGTGTAGCATGAGAGGGACTCTGTTGGTCGCCAGACGTGACTTCTCTGCCTATTTCAACAGCCTCTGGGGCTACGTAGTTATGGCTTTCCTGCTTGTTGTAAATGGGCTCCTCTTCAACACAGTGGCTATGGGGAGATCTGCTCGACCCAGTACACAGGTGTTGGAGCAGTTCTTCTACATCTCTTTCGGAATAACTGTCATCGCAGCTGTCCTGATTACTATGCGGCTATTAGCTGAAGAGAGACAACAAGGGACACAGGCCCTGCTCGACTCATGCCCCCTAAGCGATCGCCAGATAGTGATAGGTAAGTACCTCTCCGCGATGGGCTTTCTAAGCGTAATCATACTTGCGAGCCTATATATGCCCGCACTGATTTTTATAAACGGCAAGGTATCATTGGGGCACATTGTCGCTGGATACGGTGGGCTACTCTTAGTCGGCTCGGCGACGGTCGCTATTGGTACTTTTGGATCTAGTGTCGCTAGGAACCAACTTGAAGCGGCGGCTGTAAGCGGATTCATCGTAATTGTAATGTTGGTAATGTGGCAGTTGGCCAGGATAACAGACGCACCATTTACCGATATCTTCTCCAATATGAGCCTTTACGACAAGCACTTTCAACCATTCCAGCGAGGCAGGATAAACCTGTCTGATGTCACTTTCTACATCTCAGTAACATTCCTGTTCCTAACGATGTCCATAAGGCTAATCGAGCCAAGGAGGTGGAGATGAAAACCTATAGTTCAGCAACATCTTCTGTTCTATGGATAGCAGGGCTGGCATCCATCTTCTTTGGTGAGCGGACCTGGAGTGGCACTACCCTTGGTACAGTCGCTTCTGTGTTTGGCCTGATACTAATAGCAACGGCTACCGTTATTCACCTTCGCCGAGCCAAAGGAGCACACACCCCTGAGCACCAATCGGCACACAGTAGAGCCGCTATCTCTGGGCTGGGCGGAATTGGAGCCCTAGCACTATACGCATTATCGAACTCTAGTTTTCTAGCCACAGAGCAAGCGGAGTTGTTTGGTGTTGTCATCACCTGTGTTTGGCCAATATTGTTACTGGTGGCCTCCACAACATTCATCGCCACTGACAGGCTTTTAGCTGCTTCCCCTGTTGTACTACAGAACCGAAATGTAGCGGCCATTAGAGAGACTGCTACAGTTGGGGCTCTAGCAGTCTGCTTAGTCTTTCCCGCTAACTACCTAGCAAACAATCACGATATCACAGTAGACCTAACATACTTTCAGACCTCGCAGGCTGGGAGCGCAACTGTTGGACTGTCTGAGAGCCTGGAAGAAGCTGTCACGGTTCATGTTTTCCAAGAACCATCTTCGGATGTGACAGACGAGTTGCTAGCCTTTCTCAGACCTCTTGAGTCCAGCTCACTAAGTGTTGAGGTTGTGGACCACGCAGCATCACCTGTTCTAGCTGAGTCGCTTAGGGTACCAGACAACGGTTGGGTTGTGCTTTCGATAGAACCTGATGAAGAGATCCTAGAAGATAACGAGGCCGAACCTATTGTGGAGATGTTCGAGATCGGAACTGAGCTCGACAGCGCGAAGCGCAACCTACGTAAACTAGATGAAAGCTTCCACAAAGCGCTAGCAGAGATCTCTATAGGAACTAGGATCATCTATCTCACTGCTGGACATCAAGAGATGCCTCTTAGGGGTGCCTCTGATCAACGCAGAAAATTGAACCTGATGAAGAGAGCTATAGAGGCCCGTGGGTACAGGCTCATGACATTAGAGCGCGAGGACCTACTAGAAGCTGTCCCCGAGGACGCTGCAGCCGTGCTGATCTTCGGAGCTAGCGACCCTTTCGTTCCCGCTGAGATAGAGTCTCTCTCCAATTATCAAGCGAGAGGAGGCGCTATAATGATCGCCTTGACTCCCTCTGTATCTTCAGCTGCGAGCCCCTTAGCTGGTCTACTCTCAAACATGGGGTTGACTCAAGGAGCTGGAGTGTTGGCCAGCGAGCGCAACATTCTACCATCCCCACCATTCCCCAGGCCTAGACTTCAAGACCGAACGAACCTGATAACAGGCAGCTTCTCATCGCACCCACTCACCACAACCCTCTCTGAGCTGAGCGGCGACAGATCAGCGGGAATAGCCTGGCCCAGCGCCTCCTTCTTTACGGAGAACGATGGGTTTGAGGGTTCTATAGCTACGACAATAAGATCGTCTCGAGAGACTTGGTCAGATGAAAACAGAGACTTCAGGTTCTCTCTTGATAATGGAGAATCAAAGCAACAACGGAGTCTTGCTGCTGCTATCTCTGGCGGTACCGTTGAGGTGCCTTGGAGGGCTGTTGTTTTCTCGAGCTCAGAGGCATTCTCTGACTTCTGGACCCGATTCTCTGGTGGTAACCTGGTTCTAGCCACGGACGCTGTCGCTTGGCTTACTGGTTCAGAAGAGTCCAGTGGCGAGATAGAATCAGAAGAAGATATTCGGATTGTCCACTCAAGTGAGGACGACTTCGTCTGGCTATACGGGACTACCCTAGGAGTACCTGTCCTCGTCATCATAGTCGGGCTCCTGAGAACCAAAAAACGAAGGAGCAGAGCATAATGGGAAAGCGAACGCTAATCTATTCTGGGGCTCTAACACTATTATTGGCCCTATCACTCTCAACCTATACTAATGATGAGGTCGCGACATCTAGCGCTGGCGTCGTCGTCATAGACATGGACCGAGCGTCGATAAGTGAAATAAACTACGAGTCGCCAGATCGCGACGTACTTCTAACTATACTCAATGATGAAGCGGGTGAATACCTCTGGGCGGAAGTCACCATTAGAGAAGAGGTAGAGGTAGAAGTAGAGGCAGAGGTAGAAGTAGAGGTAGAAGTAGAGGCAGACAGTGATGAGGAGAGTGCAACTGAAGGTCTTGAAGAGACAGAGCCCCTAGTAACTACAACTGAGGTACAGACGACTGTTACTAGATTCAAAGCTGGCGCAACCTTAGAGGCGCTTATTGAAAATTTGGCGCCCATGAACGCTAAGCGCTCAATCGAGGCGACAGATTCACTGGATGCATTCGGATTAGTAGAGAGCTTCGCGACACTGACGGTATCTTCAGAGGATGGATCAGAGTCTATTAGGCTAGGTGGCGCCGCTTACCGAACTCAAGATCGTTACATCAGCGATACAGATGGTGCCATATACATCATAGACTCATCTCCACTAAGCCCCCTGACAAGGAGCCCTCGATCACTACAGGATCGCAGTATATTTGGAGTCGAGCTAAGTGAAATTGTCGGGGTAGCCATAGCTAGTGCGAGCCGCGACAGCCTAGAGCTGCGCCAGATTAATCCAGACGATTCTGAAGCTGCATTCTGGGCTCGCGAAGGCGAAAGTGCTGGATCACCTCCAATTCAAGACTGGGTAGGAAAGCTGCTAAGGATGAACGCTGGGAACTACGTACAGGAAGGCGAAGCTCCTACATCGACCAGCGAACTGCTAACGGCTAGAGTGCTAACAATAGGGGGCGAGACTATTACAATGTCAGTCCTAGGTGGACAGACCGATGAGGGTGAAGCAGCTTTTTATGCTTCTTCAACCCACACAAGGGGCCTCGTAATGCTAGAGCCCTCTCGAACAGACAACTTGATCGATGACTTCGAGGCCGTGGTTATGTCACCACTAGGCAGCGTTGAACCCTAAAGAGGTAACTAGCCTACCCTAATCTCACTATTGCGACGGTTACGTTATCGGTACTGCCCTCTGCAATAGCGCAGTCAGCCAATTTCTGTGAAAGCTCCTCTGGGTGTGTCTCTCCACAAATCTCTTCGATCCTGGAGTCATCTAAAGAGTCGGTCATTCCATCACTACAGAGGATCAACACATCTCCAGACTCTAAAGTGCGTGAGCTCACATCTGGCTCAACCGATCCATGATACCCAACACTTCTAGTCAAAATGTTCTTGTGTGGCACGACCCTTGCCAACTCTGGTGTCAATCTGCCAGCGTCTACCTCTTGTTGAACTAGTGTATGATCACGAGTCAGTAGTTGAATGCGACCATCCCGATATAGGTATGCTCTAGAATCACCAACATGCGCCAAATGCGCCGTGTCATCCTCAATCAATAGTACGACAAGAGTAGTTCCCATACCTGCATATGATGGGTTTACCTCCACCTCTCTACGAATGCGCAAAGATGCCTGATTCATCGCATACCTTAGTCTCTCTCGAAGGAAATCCGTAGGATCCATTACATCCATCAGCAAACGAGTCTCATCGGGATCTTCTCCCTCAAGCATAACGTCACGCACTGCCTCTACCGCCAAACGAGAGGCGACCTCACCTGCTGCATGTCCGCCCATACCATCAGCGACAACGAATAGACCTTCGTCAACATCCATTAACCACGAATCCTCATTGTGCTCACGCACAGGTCCCGTCTCACTTACAACAAATCCGTCAAACTGCATGAATCTTTCATACCACGGGTTGCTACTTTGAGTGGTACAAGTATTCTGCATTAGGGGGAATAAAGCTCCTCCACATCAGACCTTCCAAACAACAGAGCCAAACTAGAATCAATGCAACTAACAGGTGCCCAATTGGGCGACATCATTGGAGACTATACTGTTCTCGGAGAGCTAGGCCAAGGCGGAATGGCTACCGTGCTGAAGGTCGAGAAGGTTGGCTCTGGAGAAATAAGAGCATTGAAGCTCATGTCGCCATCGAGCAGAGATGAAGAGGCGCACGCGAGATTTGTTTCAGAATTTAAAGTTCTCTCCAACTTAGAGCACCCAAATATCACAAGAGTTTTTGAGCGGGGCGCACACCAATCTCGCGCATTCTTCGTAATGGAGTTCGTCGACGGTATGACTCTAAGAGATACGATGAAGCACTGGCAGGACAAGTCTCCTTCTGAGAGGTTCGCTGAATCTGAAAGAATCATTACTCAAGTGGTTCAGGCGCTCGCCTATATACACGACCGAGGAATCGTTCACCGTGATGTATCGCCTGGAAATATAATGCTCTCAGATTCAGGCGAGGTCAAACTCATGGATTTCGGTGTGGTAAAGACACCTGGCGCTGATGTGACAACCGTTGGTGAGATGGTAGGGACCGTTGCATATATGGCCCCTGAACAGATCAGAGGTGATTCAGTTGATGCACGCGCAGACCTATATTCGCTAGGGACTGTACTCTACCAGATGCTTGCAGGGCGACGACCTTTCAACTCCCGCACCCTCGCTGGCTACCTAGAGAAGCACCTAAATCTAAACCCCAGACCTCCACAAGAGATCAACCCTAACATCCCAAAACACCTTAACGATATCTGTACCCGGCTACTAATGAAGCACCCCTCTGAAAGGTATGGTTCAGCTAACCACCTCCTTTCGATCTTAGATCGTAGGCTGACTGGTCTAAAACATGTAGACCTAGCAAGCTGGCCCCCAAGGCTAGTTGGCAGGCAGGCTGAGAGAGCAACAATTCGAGAGGCTATAACAAAATTAGATATGGGGGATGGTGGGGCGATATTGATAGAAGGGCCCACCGGATTTGGAAAATCCCGCCTAATGGAGGAGGCTGTCAAGAGGGCCGAGGAACATGGTATTCAAGTTTCGAGGAGCAACTGCAACACTAGTGGTATTCAATTCAGTGGTTTTGAGTCGATAGCTCACTCTCTTGTAGGCAAAAATGAACCGATGTCACCAGCTCTAGGGGCTGTATTCAGGCACGAGGACAACGGTGTCATTGAACAATACGCCATACACTCTGAGTTTAGAGACCTGCTTCAAAATGGAGGGGCTAGAGTTGTAATAATAGACAACATTCATCGAACAGACCGAGGCACAATTGATCTCCTCATATACCTACTTAGAAACACGCTGTCGCTAGCACCACACCCCATCTTATACCTAATAGGAAGACAGGCGCCTAGCGGTGTTGACAGGTTTGCCGAGTGGATAGATAAGCCAACAAACCACCTCAAATACCTGTCACTAAAGCCTATTTCGACAACATCTGTGGAAGAGCTATTAGCGCAAATAATACCAGAGAGTAACGAAGCCAAGCGCTTGGCTACTAGGCTCCACAGAGAGGGTGAGGGCAACCCATATTTCATAGCTGAAATGATTCGAGGCCTTGTTGAAGAGGGCATAATTGCACTCCAAGAGGACAATAGTTACCGCCTAACCCTCTCTCCAGAAGAGGTGACAAGAACCAAACTTCCACTCCCTAGCAATATACGAGAAGCGCTCAGGGAGAGAGTAGAGCCACTCAGCGAAGATGCGCGAAGAATAGCCAGCATGCTTGCCCTTTGTCGCCAAGAGACAAGCATTGAGATGCTACTAGAGGCGCTAGGAGAGACTGAAGAAGATCTACTAGACATACTAGAAGAACTTCTTGATGCGGGCGTGGTCAGACAGAGAGTAGTCGGAGCAGAAGAGCTTTATGAGCTGGCAAAGCCCCGCCTAAAAGATATCCTCACCGATGATATTCCGGCTAGAGACCGAACCAGAATGCACCGAAAGATCGGCGGAGCAATGGAGTACCTGTTTAGACATAGGCTCTCAATTGTCTACGCCTCTCTGGGCTATCACTTCGAACTTGGAAACGTCCCTGCAAAAGCATACCCTTACCTGATACGCGCAGCCGAGAAACTCTGCGACAGGTCATTTATGCCTGAGGCCTTAGAGCTTATAGAAAGCGCCCAAGAGCTAGAAAAAGAGGCCAGAGAATATATGGTGCTCGACGAAGCAGATAGGCGCCTTACAGAGCTTCTACTGCTTAGAGGGCGAGTATTAGATCATATGGGTGAATACGACAAGTGCAACTCGTGCTTCGAAAAGGCCGACGCGATAGCAAGGGTCGTAGCTGACCCAAGCCTGCAGTCTCGTACAGCTGAGGCACTAGGTAACTACTATCGCAGATTTGGTCGGCTTCAAGAGGCCAGCACCCACCTCTCAGAGGCCCTTTTGTTAGCAGATCAAGTGGGAGACCCCAAACTAAGGGTGGCACCACTATATGGTTTGGGGTCCCAATACTGGGCCATGGGCAACCTAGAAGAGGCTCGACACCATTACCTAAATTCGCTAACCGTAGCAGGATCTATTGATGATGACCGACACCTTGGGTTGGGCTACGCTGGGCTTGGCTTAGTCGCAATCTGCAAGGGTAAGTCAACGGAAGCTAGGAAGTACCTAGAACAGTCAGCGCAGATATGTGAAAAGGTCGGGATGCTTGGGAACCTCTCAACTGTAAGGGTCAACCTTGTGGAGTTGTCTCATTTCACAGGAAACCTCAGAAAAGGGCTGCAACTCTCGGAGAAGACAATACAAAATGCCAGAGAGGTTCAACACCCCCTAGGTATAGCTCTTGGGCTCCGGTATCGAGCTATGATCCTAACGGACATTGGAAGGTTCCACGACGCCCTAGAAAACGCGAAAGAGGCTGCCGCTATAGCTAACAAGGTCCATGACAATGAGGAGGAAATCGGGGCTAAAGTGGCAGTAGCCAGGATTCACCTAGCAAAAGAAGAGTGGCAAGAATGCGTAGACTCATTGGCTGATATAGACCAACTCTTGCGAGACGGAGACTTAGAGGGCTATGCAGGTGTTGTGGAGGGCTGGAGAGCTCGAGCATATGCGAAACTAGGTGACATGAACGCTGCCAAACAACATCTATCAAATTCAGAGACTATCTCTGGGCGGAGCTGGCCCCACCAGATGATACGAACCCTAATGGTGTCCGCTAAGGCTCTCAGCGCCTATGGGAACTTGAGCAAGGCTGTTGATGCCGCCGAAAACGCCCTAAGAATGGCTGACGAGTCGGGCTATCGTCTCTATTCACTCAACGCGCACGAACTCCTAGGTCGCCTATCCTCGAAAGAGGCCTCGCGTGAGATGCATTTCAGAGTAGCGCGCAACCTCACAAAATCACTGTCTGCCAACTTATCAAAAGAGGACGCTAAGAGCTTTATTGCTATGCACCGACGCCAACAGGGTGATGAATAATGGAGGTCACAATAACTCCTGGCGAGTCTTTCGGGCCTTGGAACATTATCGACGAGCTTGGTACTGGAGGTAACGCGACCGTATACAGGGCGACCCATCTAGATGATCCAAAAGTTATCGCACTCAAGGTCCTACACGGCCATTTTGCACCAGAAGATCTCGGTCGATTCAAGAGAGAATACAACGCCCTAAAAATGCTGAAACATCCCAACATCGTTGAGGTGTTTGAGACTGGAGAAGAGTCTGGTCAAAGATGGATCTCTATGGAGTATGTGAAGGGCGAAACTATCACAGAGGTGGCTACCAGAATTACTGGAGCCTCTAGGCGATGGGAACATGTTGAAAAGATCCTGAGAGGTCTAGCTATGGCGCTAACTCATATCCACGAAAAGGGTATGACTCACCGAGATATCAAACCAGCCAACGTTCTAGTTACTTCCGAGGGGGCAGCGAAGCTGATGGACTTTGGCGTTGTAAAGGCTCCTGACCTGTTCTCAACAGCACTAACAATGGCGGGGCGCCTAGTAGGGACCGTGGCCTATATGGCTCCAGAGCAGATAACTGGTGAAACAATCGACCAGAGGGCTGATCTTTACTCACTGGGTGCCGTTCTTTATGTCTTGCTAACAAACAAGCGACCTATACAGGCTGACACAATCGCAGGATACCTAGCTAAACAGTTGGCACACGCACCAACTAAACCCTCACTGCTCGACTCATCTGTCCCTGTTCACCTAGACATGATCTGCATGAAGCTCATAAGAAAGAGCCCTGATGAGCGCTTCGCTACAGCTAAGGATGTCATAGATGCGCTCAATGACAAAGATGCTTTCACACAACCCGCTCTACAAGGTAGAGAGTCCATAATAGCGCAAGGCAGGGAATTAATACTGAAGCATAAAAGAGAGGGGTTTAGGTGCGCATTTGCAGTCATTGGGCCAAAGGGTTCAGGGCGAACAGCCGTACTATCTCGCCTTTATCAGATGACTGAAAAACTAGGAGTGAAAAACCTCTTCGTTACCCCGAGCCGTGCTGGAATGGATGAAGCTCTCGAAGCTATCGATAACAGCGACACTGTAATATTTATAGATGACCTAAACAGGTGTAATCACGGCGAGATACGACAGCTGTCAGCGGCCCTAGAAGCGGAGCCTAATGGTGCGTTGGTAATATTCTCAGCACCAAACAGCGAAGAGGATCTAAATTCAAACATCAACCTCATCACCTCCGCACCTTCTACATGCCTAGGCACAATCAAGGCACTCTCAAGAACAGAGCTAATCTCGACACTAAAACAACAGGGTATCAGCTCGGGAGCAGCGGCCCTTATAGGGCGCCGATTCCACACAGAATTTGGCGGCTTGCCAAAGCCATCTATGGAGCAGCTACAGGCGCTAATTGATGCTGACTGGCTACACAGGCGTGAAGATGGGAGCATCAAGCCAAACATAGGGCTCGACAAGATTAGAAAAGGGATACTACCTCTGCCAGCAGATATTCAGAGGGAGGTTCAGGGGCGGTTGAATATACTTGATACCGTCGAGCGAAACCTCCTAGAGCTACTCTCTGTTCTGGATGGAGAGGCTAGTACTGATTTACTATCCGAGATGAACAGGTTTAGAAGAGTGGGGTTGGAAAAGCTCACCAGGACTGGGGTTGTATCGACGCGTCTTGAGGGCTTACACGAGATAGTATCAATTACGTCACTACAGCTCAAACAATACACCTACGACAAGCTCGATGACGATCACAAGGTGACACTTCACAGAGAGGTTGCAGAGGGATTGTTAGCCCACAACCCGAGAAGGGTTGGCTCAATAGCAGAGGTGGTAGCGAACCACCTATTGAAGGCAGATGATGCTGCTCAAGCCTGGCCTCTCCTAGTCCAGGCTGCAAGAAGGGCTGCTCGAAAAAATGAGCACGATTCAGTGCGAATGCTATGCGAAAAAGCGCTCAGTGCAGCCAAAAAGGCCAACACTAGTGAGAATGACCCTGCCCTATCACTTCCGAAAGCGCTCCTAGGCAACGCTCTTGTAGCCAACGGTTCTTATGCCGCTGGAAAAAAACTATTAGTATCGGTACTAGATAGTCCAGATGAGCTAAAGCGCTCTCTTATTGAGAGCTGTAAAGCAGCGTTAGGTTTGGCGATGATAGAGTTGGGTGACTTAGAGGCGGGTGCCCAGATCATACAGGCACATCTAAGTGAGATTGAGCCAGGTAGCCCCTCTAGACCTAGAGCCATTAGGGCGTATGGACGCTGCCTAAGACTACAAAAACGATACAACGAGAGTATCGAGACCTTCCAGCAAGGGCTTTCGCTAGCCCAGGCTCAACAATCCAAGAGACAGGAGGCTCTATGTTTGGTGGGAATAGGAAAGACGCTATTATCAGACAACCAAATTGACGAAGCGTCTGGATACCTACAACAGGCGGAGCGACTCTTAAGAGAGACCGCTGGCACAGCCTGGGCTGAGGCGCTTGTCTTGCTAGGGGAAGTTGACTTCATTGACGGGAGGTGGAGACAGTCTCTACTAAGAGCAGAAGAGGCCTCCATTATTGCGCAAACCGCCGAAGAATTAGATATCTCAGCACGAGCTATAGACCTATGTTCAAGATCTCTTTTCGCTGTCGGTATGATCCGAGATTCTGCCAGATTACACGATGAGTCGATTGGCCTCACTCGAGCACTTGAGACAGAATCGGCTCTCAAGGTACACATAAACTCTCCAATTGTAAAAGAGGTCAGTTCTTGGCTAGATGATTCGCTTTCCAAAATACAAACCGGAGACAAAGTCGGGGCATCAAAAATTCTATCCACAGGGTTAAAGAGCCTCCCTAAGTCAGGTGCTAGAGGACTAAGATTCTCACTGCTGGTTCTACTGACCACTATCGACAATTCGTACACGCAAAAGGCGACAAATCTAGCCGAAGAGCTAGCAGCAGGATTGCCTATGGAACTAAAACGCTCATTCCGAAACAGGTCAGACATTAGCGTGTTATCGGGATTTAGCGCGGATTAATGTCTCTTTTTCCGTACGTTCATGACACTACAGGAGAGACACTTGGCAAACACTCTAGACAAAGATCTCCCACTAAAGATTGGTGGGCTAGAGTTTAAGCCTGGCTCGAGAATAGGGTCTTATGTCTACGACGCAATGATCGGTGAAGGGGGCATGGCGCATGTAATCCAAGCCAGAAGCCCAGATGGTAGAGACGTGGCACTGAAGATCCTCAAAGCTTCACGCTTCAAGACAGGTCTGACTAGGTTTAAACGGGAATTTAGAGCGCTCTCTCGAATCAACCACCCTAATGTCATTAATGTTGAGAGCTACGGCGATATTCACAACCACCCATTCATCGCAATGGAATACGTTGAGGGGATAGATCTACACCAGACAATACGTGAGTTTCCTCGAGACGAAAACAAAGAGGCTCGGTGGGAAAGGTGTGAAGAAATCCTGGTAGATATCTGTCGAGGTCTAGCACATGTACACCAAAGAGGCCTTGTACACCGCGACCTAAAGCCTTCAAACATAATGGTGACTAACGAGGGCCACGCTAAGATATCCGACTTTGGTATCGTAAAGGATCTAGACTCTAGAAACGACCCTTTTGCCTCCAGGACCTTAGTGGGAACATGGGCCTACGCATCGCCTGAACAGATACAAGGATCACCACTGGACCACCGGTCAGACCTATACAGCCTAGGTATCATACTGTTCGCTATGCTGACGGGACGAAGGCCATTCTCAGCAAGAGACATGATGGGTTACAGAAAAGCCCATCTTGAGGTTCAGCCGCCTACAGCACGAGACCTTGACCAAGATGTCCCTGCACACCTCAATGATATCTGCAATCACCTGTTAGCTAAAAATCCAAGGGATCGCTTTCAGTCAGCACTAGAGATACTGTACCGCCTAGAGCAACTCGAGGAGGGCGAAAATATTGGCTCTGTTGATGACTGGGAACCCCCTCTTACTGGGCGAAAGAGCGAGTACGCTAAGGTCCAGAGGATCGTCAACGGCTTAACTCAAAGCAGAGGTGGGGTTATCACCGTCTCTGGTGGATCTGGAGTAGGCACATCTCGTCTGCTACAAGAGGCCATAACTATAGCGAAGTCTATAGGTATCAAACACACCTTCATCAAAGACATCCGAGACACTACAGGCCTTCCTGTCATAACAAAACTATCTAAATCTATAGCAAAGGAGCTAGATGAGAGGTGCCCAGAATCTCTGAAAGTGGCACTTTCCCAGTGGAGCGCAGCAGATCAAAGAGGGGTCGATTCCTCATACCAGCTTTTAGACGCCATGACCGAGGGGATATTTCTCTTGCTTGATGATGGTCCTAGACTTCTTGTTGTCGATGATTTCCACCTTTCGTCTGCGAGAGAGCTTCAACTCTTAGGAGCAATGTCAAGAAAACTAGTGAACAACGACGCGGCTTTCCTGACCATTATAGGGTACCGCGAGGACAAAACTACTAGCGCACTAACTAGGTTCTTAAGTCTAGACCGGCTCGGCACCAAACCAACCCAAATCGAACTTCAGGCATTAGATGAGTTCGACACATCTCGGCTTATTGAGTCTCTTCTAGGGGTTGGTAAAAAAGCAGACGTTTTAGCTAAGAGACTTCAAGAAGAGACAGAGGGTAACCTCTTCTTCATTTCACAATTCCTACAGTCACTGCTATCGCTGGGAACGCTAATCCCAAACAGGCGTGGCCGGTGGCACCTTGCCGCTGACGTCGAAGAGATAGCCACAGGCCACCTCAAGATCCCCGCGAGTATCCGAAAGCTTGTGAGGCGAAGGATCGAGATGTTGACAGGTGATGAATTAGCTGCGTTACAGGTATTGGCTGTGGCTAACCAACCTCTGGAAATAGATATCTTAATAGAGATCTTGAATGTAGATGAAGATGACGTGCTTGATCGACTAGACCCGCTCATTGAGCGTAAGATCATAAAAGAGCAACGCAATAACGCACTTGTACAGCACCACATACCTCATAAGCTGGTTCAGGAGCTAGTATATAGAGACCTTCAGCCACAACTCCGTTCCTCGCTGCACTACGAAGTCGCGAGATCCATAGAACAGAGAATTACCACTGTGCAAAGTGCCGCCGACATAGTGGGTGAACACTACAGGCTAGCTGGTGAAGCTGGTAAAGCCTTCTCTTACCTTGCTAGAGCTGCTGAGACCCTATGGAAACAATCCCTACTTTACGACGCATGGAAGATTAGCGACAAAGCCATGGCGCTAGCTGACCTGGCCAAGGTAGACCTCCCTGTCAGTAAGATAGAGGGTCTCAGGATGATTCTCTTTAGACTACGAGCGGATGTACACTACGGTCGAGGAGAGTGGGACGACTGTAAGAAAAACCTCTCCAATCTTCTTGAGATAGCTGAGAGGCAAGACGATAAGTACATGATGGTCGCAGGGCAATTGGAGCTAGGTAGAGTCTATACAAGGCTAGGCCTTATGGTCGAGTCAGAAGAATTACTCAAAAAAGCGCAGTCATCTGCAAAAAAGATTGGTGCTCAAGAGGAAGTTGTAGAGGTCTACTTTGAGCTTGCTGCCGTGGCATGGGAGAGAGGAAAGCTCGATGAATGCCGCTCCCTTGCAGAAGAGGGGTTGGTCTTGGCTGTGGGCGAGAGCATGAGGAAACCTAGGGGGGAATTATTGCTCGCACTGACTGCTGTTCAGGCTTTTAATGGCCAGATAAAGGAAGCTGCTGCTGGTATAGATGAGGCACAAGCAATTCTAAGGCAGATCGGACACAAGCGCCTATCTTGCGTAGCGCTATGTAACCTCGCAGAAATATATGTCTGGCAAGGACGCTTAGCATTAGCACACGTAAAAGCTAGAGAGGCCCTTGAGCTAGCAAGAGAGCTGGACTACAGGATTGGCCGCGCCAATGCTGTGAGGATGATTGGTGAGGTTCTAATGGAGGTAGGGAGATTTGATGAGGCTGAAAGACAGCTTCGCCAGGGCCTGTCTCAAGCTAACCGTATGAAGCTAGATCCAGAGATAATTGCTGCAAGGCACGACTTAGCCAGGCTATCCACAATTTTGGATGACCCTGAAAAGGCAGAAGAGCACGCCAAGGTGGCAAAAGCCGTCGCCGACAGGCGAGATCCCGAGCAATACCTCCCTGGCCTATTTGCCATATCAGCTTGGTCGTGTGCAAAGTCTGGCGACTATTCAGATGGAAAGAGGATGCTAAAAGTTGCGGAGAAATCCATAGACAAGCTCCCAGTTCCTCGTCGATGCCAGATCCTTCTTATGTCAGCCCGCACACATCGAGTAATCGGGGATGAGGAGATGGCGATAAAAATAGCCACCAAGGCTGCTGGAATATCAGACAGAATGGGGTTCGCTCTTCAAAATTTAGAGGCTTTGTGCTTCCTGGCTGAGAGCACATCTGGAGAGGGGGCTCGAGGGGAATGGGTCGATGGAGCCAACACCTTGATAACCAAAATATCTAAGGAGTTAGACCCGTCTGACTCGAACGCCTTCACACAGAGGTTCCCTCTGCTATCTTAAAATAAGTGTTTATAAGCGCTTGTCGGGGCAACAAAAAGAAAGGTTACTAACCCTAACTCCGTCTACGCATAAGCCCGACTAGTCCGACTAGCCACCAAGCCGAAGCTCCGCCTCTATTGGACGGCACAACAGAGCAACCGCCTGCCGCTGTAAAGCTTGCCCCTGGCCTAGCTGGTAACCCCTCCGCTAGATCTCCTGTGTCTAAAACAGTATCAGTGTCCGTATCTTGGGTATCCGTATCTTGAGTATCCGTATCTTGGGTGTCAGTGTCGGTATCGGTGTCCGTGTCTTGGTTGTCATCATCCGCATAAACAAAAGAAGGGACATAGTCCTCAAACCAACTGAGATACTTATCAACCCTCATTGCTCCGCCAGCGGCGCCGCTTAGGTGGCAATCAGGAGATCCGCCGTTGATATTAAAGCCGAAGGAGACAACCCCTACAAGCTCTCTAACACCGCCTTCCTCCATAATCGCTGCGCCACCAGAGTCTCCAGAGCAGATATTCACCCCCTCTGCATAGGTATAGATAACGTTAGAGTCATAGGTATATATAGGTATATCCACAGTTCGCTTTACACCTGAATCATTCGCAGTCTGTCGGGTGATTCCCCAGCCAACCCAAGTGATGTCTTCGCCAACCCAGCTATTGCGGACCGAGTCATCGTTAACAGCCATGGGGTCCAAGTGCCTGAGCGGGGTGTTTAGCTCCAAAAGACCAACGTCATTAGCCGTAGTCGACGGGTTGTAGCTCGGGTGCATGTACATATTACTCACCGTAGCGAAAGCATCTATCCCCGAATTCGACTCAGCATTAGTTCCCAAGGCAAAGCATGTGTCCACACCTTGCCGCTTATAATCAAGCCCTGCCTCAACACAGTGGGCGGCTGTTGCTACCCAGTCTTCATGTACAAGAGTGCCCGAGCAGTACCAGCCATACCAATAGTTTCGATCACAAAGAGCTAGTAAACCAACCTGATCATAGTCATTAGTCGTCCGGCCTCCAACTATAGGTGGAGCCACATGTAAATCACCAGAATCTCCCAAACTAGTATATGAATCTATAATATTAGGGAGAGGCCCCGGGCTCACCATAAACGGGCGCATTTCAAACTCCGTGGCTAGAACTGGGTTTGAAAGTGAAAAAGCTAGGGATAAGAACATTACAAACACTCCAAAGGTCGATCGTCAAAGCCGACAGAGCGTTTAAAATAGACTCAAAAAGGCCAAACTACAACCCCAATGCTCTTATAAATAGATGCCTGCATCAAAGTTACCCACCACCTCGCCTCACCAGTAAAGCGATCGGCAAAAATACAGAGCCATAAGAATGTTCTCTTAAAGAGATTCTTTTTACACTAAAGCAAGCGAGCTAAGTCGTACAGGGCTCAACCTTCCCGCAACCACCTTGCAACTTCTACAGAGTGATATGAGAGGATTATGTCTGCTCCAGCGCGACGAATACTGGTCAGGGTCTCAAGAATGCCTCTCCGACGGTCCATAAGCCCCTCTCTAGCCATCAACTCAAGCATCGCATACTCACCACTTACGCAGTAAGCCGCGACTGGTAGGTTCGTCATATTACGAACATCACGAATAATATCTAGATAAGCTAGTGCTGGCTTCACCATGACCATATCAGCGCCCTCATCGATATCTGTCTGGACCTCCTTCAGAGCCTCCAGCCTGTTCGCTGGATCCATCTGATATCCGTTACGGTCTCCGAAACCAGGAGCAGATCCTGCTGCGTCCCTAAATGGGCCATAATATGCAGAGGAATATTTGGCCGCATAAGAAAGAATCGGGATGTCGTTAAAACCACTGGCATCCAGCCCTTTTCTAATCTCACCAATGCGACCATCCATCATGTCCGAGGGTGCGATGACATCGGCCCCCGCTCTAGCCTGAGATACAGCGGTCTTTACCAACAGCTCGACACTAGGATCGTTTATCACCTTACCGTTACTGACATGCCCGCAGTGACCGTGGTTCGTATACTCACATAGGCAGACATCACCCATAATAAGCAGTGGTAACCCTTCAGACTTTATTGCTCGCATAGCGCGCTGAACCACCCCGTCTTCTGCATAGGCCTGGCTACCAGCGGCATCTTTATGGTTAGGGATTCCAAAAAGAAGAACTGACCTTACCCCTGCCTCAACTGCCTCCTCACATTTCCTGAGGAGGGAGTCAATTGTGTGACGCTCCTGGCCTGGCATGGAGGTTATCTCTGATGGGGATGCCGTGCCCTCCTGAACAAACATCGGATATACGAGGTCATGTGCGTGGAGGCGGTGCTCTCGGACAAGATCACGCATTGCGGGCGATCCCCGCAAGCGTCTAGGTCTATGAGTAGGAAACATTCTTTTACAACCTCCTAAGGAAGGAATCGGAACCCTGCACCCCTTATAGTCAGGAAGTGCTTTGGGGATGAAGGATCTGGCTCTAACAGCTTACGAAGCCTAAGAATATAGTTGTCTACCGTGCGCTCATGAGGGTACTGGTCTAGCCCCCAGACCTCCTCAATAATATCTGCACGGCTCAGTACGGCACCATCAACCCTGACCAACAATGCCAAAATAGAGACCTCTTTGTCGTTCAGAACACAGGTTCCGTTTGAGGTCTCCGCCTGTCTGGAGTCCATATCAACTCGGCTATCACCAACCATGATTATTCGAGTCGAGGGGTGCTCTCTTTCTGCTTGAGCGCGGCGCAACAGAGCTCGAACTCTAGCGGTCATCTCGTTGACATCGAACGGTTTTGGTAGGTAGTCGTCTGCACCTAAATTAAGTGCGCTTACTTTAGAAGAAACATCAGATCTAGCAGTGAGCATCATTACTGGAGTCCACACTTCTAAGCCTCGTAGCGACTCAAGTAATTCTAGACCACTCATCCCAGGGAGTGAGATGTCTAGAAGCATCAGATCAAAAGGCTCTTGCCGACCAGTCTCCAAACCTGTTTCCCCATCCCTACACCATACAACAGTATAGCCTTCGCTCTCTAGGTTGAGGCGCACCATGGTGCCAACAAGCTCGTCATCCTCGATAAGCAAAATACGGTTCATACGGTCAGATCCTTCTCAGTCTTGCGTATCGTAACAGTAAAAGTCGCGCCACTATCTAGTCCATCGCTATGTGCAACCAAATCACCGCCCATCTGGCGGCAGAGGTCCCTCGCGATCGAAAGCCCTAACCCAGTGCCATGCTGGTTCTTGTGACCTTCGGAGAGGGCTCGGCGATAAGGTGTAAACAGCGCCTCATTATGTGAAGGTTCAAACCCAACGCCCTGATCAGACACAGAGATCAGAACTGTGGATTCCTCTTCTACAACTGTGATCTCCACTCTTGGCTCTAAACCACCATATTTGAGACCGTTGTCTACGAGGTTATCCATGACAACTATCAAAAGATCTTTATCTACGAGAACAAGCTGCTCTTCATCCGCTTGGCTGGCCAGATATACCCCTTCGGGTCTACCAGAGAGGTTACGGGATCGCTGGTCGACATACCTGCTAAGTAGGGCGGTAAGATTAACAGTGGTTAGGTGCGCCTGTTGCCCCCCTGTTCGCAACCCACCAGCAATAAGAACATTCTCAATCCTTCTCTCTAATCTTTGACACCCTTCCAAGCCGAGATCTAGCAACTTGTCATGTTCCGAATCTGGAACCCTCCGTGCGCGAAGGGTCTCAAGTAGCGTCTTTATTCCTGTAAGTGGGGTCTTCATCTCATGAGTCGCCGCGTGAAAGAAAGACTCCATACGGCTCGCATGACGCTGTTTTTGACCAATAAAGTAGTAAAGAATCAAACTACATACTGCTAGTAGTCCAAAAAGGAATATCCCCTCACCCTTCACCATAGCGTGGCGCCTTGAGAGTCTATTCTCTATATCTGTTATCGCTGAAGCCAAGGGTTGAACGCAGACTGTGGGGTGATGGGGTAACAACTTAATAGGCGTTGTTTCGCTATTATCAACACAACCTACAAGCCCCAAGCTATCAGAGAGGTCACCTTGCAATACTGGCTCGGTTGAATCGGCCCCAAGGATCGCTGCCTGCTGATATGCAGACATCTGTAATTCGCTCTTAGCTACCTGCTGCTCAAGATGAACCGCCTCATTGATTAATATAGTCCACCAACTGACCAAGGCACCCATACAGATCAGCGTTAGACCGAACAGGATAATTAATAGCCAATCACGCCTCAAAATTGTTCTCCCACATCAGCTATGCCATTTACGAGGGTTTTTATAGCACTCTCGGTGTGACTAGCCGACAGAAAGCACAATTCATAGGCCGATGGGGGAAGATAGACGCCTCTCTCGAGCAGAGGCCCATGCATCGCATCCAATCTAGATATAGCTTTAGAATCAATACTGGAAGCATCTCTAGGGAGATCTTTGTCCACCAAGTGTAGCCAGAACAAAGAACCTATTCTTCGCCACTGCAACCAAGAGTGTTGTAATCTCTTCTCCGCTAACGCCTCGTCTAGCTTTTCTCCCAGTCTCTCAAGCCGCTGATAGACTGTTCCATCCTGGAGTAGCTTTAGTGTCGCTATTCCTGCCGCTAGTGAAACGGGGTTACCACTAAGAGTTCCAGCTTGGTAAACTCCCCCAATGGGCGCCAAGTTTTCCATCAGCTTACGAGACGCGGTTAGTGCGCCAACAGGCATTCCACCTCCAATAATCTTTCCCAAAGTAATGATGTCAGCATCAACACCAACTAAATCGCCGTATCCCCCAAAGCTCAGCCTAAATCCAGAGATAACCTCATCGAAAATCAACAGAGCCCCGTTATCACTGCACAGTTTTCTCAAAGTCTTAAGCCACTCTGGCCTCTGTTCAAGAAGACCATTGTTTCCAGGAAGCGGCTCAACAACTGCTGCCGCCAATTCAGATCCATACTTTGCAAAGATCTCCGATAACGCTCCTTCATCATTTAGGGGGCAAACGATTGTTTCTGAAGCGAGAGAGCTTGGTACGCCTAGACTAGAAGAAGTTCCAAGTGTCGCCAGTCCAGACCCCGCCTTAACCAAGAGGCTATCGGAGTGGCCGTGATAGCCTCCCTCGAACTTTAGGATCTTATCTCTACCTGTCGCGCCCCTGGCGAGCCTTATCGCGGTCATAACAGCTTCAGTACCAGAACTGACGAACCTGACCTGTTCCATAGATGGGAATGCCTCTAAGACTAACTCGGCCAGCTCGACCTCATTCTCACAGCAAGCACCAAAGCTCAAACCATTAACAACAGCCTTTTGAACAGCTTCTATGACTTGTGGGTGAGCGTGCCCCAAGACTAATGGCCCCCACGACATGCAAAAATCAATATACCTGTTCCCATCCACATCTTGGAAGTGAGCACCAGAAGCTTTCTCAAAGTATATTGGCTCACCACCGACCGATTTGAAAGCCCGTACTGGAGAACTGACGCCGCCTGGCATCACCTGTTTGGCTCTAGTAATGAGGTCTCTTGATTTTTGTAAGTTCATGATAATTACTCCAGGTTATCCGTATGATTTTTTGCTCTACGCCAGGCCGTAGTCAAGCTACTAACCTGCTCACTAAGCGATGCAGTCTGTTCCAAAAATTCACCCACCCCAAGAGCTCGAAGCGCCGACTCTGTTGTAGGACCTATAGGCAAGAATGTAGATGATCTTAGCCAGGGCATGTGAAAAAGAAGCCTTCTAGCAGCAGAGGGCGCCGCAACAAAAACAGCAGCCACTGGGAATTGCTCCTTTATTGATATCTGAGGCTCAAAGTTCTCATAGACTGTAACGTCACAAACTGGCTGACCAAACTGTGTGAGAGCTCCAAACAGTTCGCCTTTTCCAAGGTCACCGTGAACAACGAGCACCTTCGCCCTATTATCGTAATCGCGGATAGCCTCCGCAAGCGCGGAGCCCGTCTGGGGGTCTGCTACAATTGTGGGTTCGACACCAAACCCTCTCAATGTTCTTGCTGTTGATTCTCCAACAACAGCAAAAGGGGTATCCCCTAAGGGCAAACACAAAGAGTTCATTAAGCCTGCCTTGAAGAAACCTATCACACTCCTTCGGCTGGAAAAGGCTACAAGGTCCACCCTGTCTGGCATGGTAGTCGGTTGGCGCCACCGAGTTCCTGTGCATGGAACTTCGCGAACAACAACACCATTGGCTCTTAGAAGTGTAGCCAACCTAGTATTATCTGAAGCCTCTCTAGTTAGGAGGATGCAGGTAGAGGGCGACACAACCACTCCTTAGAGTTCTTAGTCTCAGTTATCGGCGGCGCCCCCCTGGTGAGCCATGCTGCCGCCTTATCAACGGCCTGATCTAGTTGCTGAGATTCGAAATAGCTCATGCGAAAACCGTAAACCTCATCCTGCATCGCTATAGTAATTCTCGCGTGTGTGGGGCTTACCTTCGCTAATGCACCAAAAGCGCTGTGGCATCCACCACCAGTCAGTTGAAGAAGCATGCGCTCTGCCTCTACACACGCCCGAGTATCAGGGTGTTCCATTAGAGATATTCTAGCGATAGTTTCTTGGTCACCCTCCCTGACCTCTAGACCCAATGCTCCCTGACCTGGCGCACAAGGCCAACAATTCGTATTTAATTCGAAAGCAACAAGGGGGGCCAATTCACAGTTGAGACGGTGAAGACCCGCGTGGGCCAAAATAAGTGCGTCACATTCTCCATCAATACACTTACGGAGACGAGTGGGGACATTGCCACGGAGATTAACGGCCTTTAGGTCGGGTCTGTAATGAGAAGCAAGTGCCCTGCGACGACTGGAAGAAGTCCCAAGGACTGCGCCTTGGCGAAGAGGTAGTTCTTTAGTGAGGTCAAGTGCATCTTCTCTCACCAACAGAAGATCAGCTGACGGAGCACGACTAGGGATCGCTCCCATAATGAGGCCTGGGGGCTGTTCAACTGGTAGATCCTTCAAAGAGTGGACGGCCAAATCAACCTCATCTCGTAGCAGGGCTCTTTCCAACTCTTTAGTAAAGACACCTACCCCGCCAAACAATTCAAGCGGAGTTTCCTGGTTTTTATCACCTCTAGTCTTAATAATTGTTAGGCTGCTCGGATCACCTAACGCATCAAGAACGCTGTTTGCCTGCACCAAAGCTAAAGCACTACCTCGACTGCCAATTCTTATCTTAGAGGTCATGTCCACTCCTGTGGGTGGTCCGTAGCTCTCCCACTTATCGTTTGTAGAATATCATCCGTATATTCAGCGAGAAGAGTGGTAAGGTCCTCCTCAATTACAGCTCGCTCCTCTGGAGACATAGATGCCAGTCTATAGTCCAAAAGAGCTCGCATCTCAGTTCTTAACAACATGCGAGATCTACATCGGACATCATTAATCACTGGGGCCAATGCTGGTGTTTTAGATTTGCGTTTGTACTCGTAAATAGCCCTAGACACCAGCTCTTCAATGACAACCTTATCAGTGTCAGGAGTTCCTTTATCTTGGCTCTGATACCATAAAACTAGTTCGTCAAAACCCACTCGGTAGACTTTTGAGTCATCGCGCCCCGTGACTACCTGTTCTGGGATACCTAAATCAACAACCAAAAGAGGCTTATCATTCTTATAGGTCAATGTGTCGTATATTGGCTTCCGAGAGGCAGTGCAGAATATCACCGCATCTGCACGTTCTAGTACCTCGCTAAGCTCACTCAGTGGCCTGGCTGGGGAGTGTGGGTGCACGGTGCGGTTAAGGGCAACGACCGTAAAAGTCGGATCATGGTTTAGACTGGTCCACGCCAACCTGCCAATCACACCCATGCCAACTACCGCCACGCTACGACTATTAGGTGGTAAGTGCTGACTAAGCCATGAAACAGCTAAGCTGTGAGCACCCACAGAAGATGCACGGAGACAACCCCTATGTTTAGCAACCCTCATTAGCTTTCCAATACGAGACTCTAGTGCGTTTAGGTACGGAGCGCTGTGCCCACTATTTCTGGCTGAAGCTAGACTTTTGAACATCTGACCTGCTATCTGTCTCTCTCCGACCACTAAAGACTCTTGCCCTAACGACACCCTAAACATATGGCGTGCAGCCTCCTCACCAACATGAGTGTATGGTATCACCTCTGATTTAAGGGAAGTCGGCAACAGTTGTTGCATACGGCTCTTTAGTAAATTGGCGGCCCAACGAGGGTCCTTGGCGCTAACCAACCACTCATTTCGATTACACGTATTTAAGAACGCTATTCCATCAACCCAAGAGCTGTCAGTGAGCCTCTTGGCCAAAGCTAGTTGCTCGTCTGGATCCATAACAAGGCGGGACCTAGCGCTCGCTGACGCGATGCGAAAGTCACACCCAATTACTGCTAAAGGTAAAATATCAGTCACCCAACAAACTCCATACATGCTTTGCTAGCAAGAAGGCCGCTGTTTACGGCATCTTTTAGCCCAACACCCTTCAGGTAGTTGCCTGCCAAATGCAAACCTGGGGCATCTGCCAGCCCTTTTTGAATCGCATCTATACGTAAGTCGTGACCGTCTGTAAGCTGTGGAATAGCCGATTTGTAACGAATAACGTCAATGATTTCTGGATCGGAACTAATACCAAACAGATCTAAAAGATCACTCTTAACCCGAGCCGCCAGAACCGAGTCAGGCAACTCTACCGCACCTGGATTTCCCACACCACCGACAAACGCAGAGATCAATTCACCATTCTCTGGTGCTCGATCAGAGAACAACCTACTGGGAAACAGTATCCCAAGACTGTGAGTAGCCTCGTGTGGGGCGACCAATAGACCGAAACCATCTGGGAGCGCTGGTTGATGATTATGATAACCTAGGTGAACAAGAGCTATTGGGGCCATTGGTATGGCACCTAGGCCCTCGGAAGTTGATGGTAAAACATCAACTAGAAGTTTTGCGGCGCAGTCAGGAGGTATGGCCAAGACTATCTGCTTGGCGGAGTAACCCGTGTCTCCACTGCTAACTAACCAACCAGCGCTAGACCTTTCCAATAAATCGACCCTCCTATTAGAGAGAAGCTGGCCCTTTAAGGCAGATGCTAAAGCAGCCGTTAGCCGACCGAGCCCACCCTTGAATGAAAAAAGCCCACTTCGAGCTGGTCTATTGGATGCAACCCTCTCTCGCTTTAACTTACGAAAGTGCCTGTATGCTCCCAGGAACAGGCTCCCCGCTCTCTGCTCAAAATTCCAGAGAAGTGGGAACGCTGATCTGGCGGATAGCTGTCGAGCATCACCAGCGTAAACCCCACTAACAAAAGCGCCAGCCAACACCGTTGCTGCCTCTTCACCAATCCTTCGACTAAAAAAGGTATGAACTGTATCGTTTGGTGAAGACTTACTTCTGCGTAAAGGCTCGGTTATTAACGCCAATTTGGCTCGCCAACTTATGAGACCACTAGTGACCAACGACCATAGGGAGGTTGGTACTTTATGAACTCGTTTTCCTCTAGATATGAACCTAGACCTCCCGGCTTGACTGGTCTGCATTAGTTGATCAGCCACTCCAACCTGGTCTGCTAATGAGAAGATCACATCAGCAGAAGCTGGGAAGGTGTGCGGACCATATTCATATAGAAACCCTCCAGAACTCTGACTCTGAACGTTCCCCCCAAGTGACGATTGTGCCTCTAAAACAATGACATCGACACCTGATGCCTTTAGTTGAAAGGCACATGTCAGACCTGTAATCCCGCCACCTATGACGATGACATCATGGTGGGCTTTAGTCATTTAGAAGAAACCCCTTCTTCTAGGCCTATCTTGCCAACTGCAACATGGATCATATCCCTTAGGAGTTTCTGAAACAATGGATGTTTAGAGGGCTGTGGTGACCTAACAACTCTATTTATTCCAAGGGCATTAGCATCAGTTAGTGCCTCGCGGTCCAGATCCCAACACACCTCTAGGTTCTCTGTTGCGAAGGACAAGGCTATAAAGGCTATGTCTTTTACACCAGTATCTGCCAACCTGACGATCTCATCGTCGAGGTATGGTCCAGTCCACTCTGCTGGGCCCACACGACTCTGAAAAGCTAGACTCCACGGCTGGTCTTCTGGTAATTTAGCAGCTATCTCAGCTGCCGTGTCCCTGATACGACTCGGGTAGTGGTCGCCTGCCCTCTCAAGTTTTTTCGGGAGACCATGGGCCACCATTAATACATGAGTTGAGGGGGTAAGCAGCGGAAGAACACCCTGGTAGTGAGCATCTATAAGCCCTGGTTCTGTTGGGTATTCAGGGACCCAGCCATACTCCAAACCATGCTTTTTAGAGGCTTTAACCAATTGCTTTTCACAGACATCGCTAGTAGTCCAAGAGCGCTGTGGAAAAAGGGGGAGACCTACAACCCTAGTGATGCCCTCACTGCTTAGTTGCTCCACGACATCACTTATCTTTGGCTTCGCGTGACAATATGCTGGCCTAACAGAAAACTCTGAACCTAGATCCGCCTCAAGCTGATCTGCCAGCTCCTGAACCTCTTCTGGAAGAGGGCTTCCGCCGATAGCGTTGTATCTGGCTGTGACCTTCGAAGATCGCATTAAGGCTATGAAGTTAGCGAGGATGTGTCGAATCCCCCATGGCAAGCCAAAAACACACGGTTCTGTGAGCACACTTGCAATAAATGGTCTCACCTCTTCATCGGTTGTCGGTGCTCCATAGTCCATAAGAAGAACTGCTGTTTTCTGCATTTGTTATACCGTCCTTGAATAACGAGTTTGGTTGTCATTTGTCTCTAGGTACTGGTCAAACACCATGCATATATTTCTGGTGAAAAGCCTACCCAATTCCGTAATATAGACCTTCTCTTGATCTATCTCAATCAATCCATCACTCTCTAAAGTTGGAAGTTTAGAAATACTGTCAGCCAATATTTCATGAACATCAACGCCAAATAGCTCTCCTAGAAATCCAAAATCCACCATAAGGTTGCAAGAGAGTTGGTTGATAACCTCTCTCCTCAGCAGGTCCTCTTCAGACAACAGGAACCCTCGCTCCCAGGCCATTTTCTTCGAATCAACAGCCTTTTTCCAGCTAGACTGATCCTTATAATTCTGAGTATAAGAATCGCCGACCCATGAGATTGAGCTAACGCCCAACCCTAAAGTATCGAGACCTTTACCTGTGGTGTAGCCCATAAAGGTTCGTCTCAGGGTTCCCTGATTCATCGCTCCAACTAGGCTGTCATCGGGAAGAGCAAAATGATCCATTCCAATAGGCAGGTAACCCTCATCTATTAGGCCCCGTGCCGTATACAGATAAAAATCAATCTTTTCATCAGGAGTTGGTAGCCCAGTCTTTTCCAGAGCGGTCTGATGCTTCATCATCCATGGGACGTGAGCATACGAATAAAAGGCTATACGATTAGGGCGTAGCTTACAAACCTCATTGAGGGTAAACTTGGCGGTGTCCATCGTCTGACCTGGCAAGCCATATATTAGATCAAAATTGATCTCATTAATTCCTCTCTCTCTGAGGTAAGAAACTACATCCTTAACACTCAAAAGCTCCTGGTTACGATATACCGCTTTTTGAACATCTGGATGGATATCCTGGACACCCAATGAGAATCTCCTAAACCCATTATCTATGAGTTCGTCAAGCTTCTCTGGTGTCGCCATTCGAGGATCTATTTCAACAGAAAATGATGCACTCTCACTTATTGAAAATTTCTCTCTCAACAAGGTCAGAAGCCGACGAGTCTGTTCAACTGTCAAAAAATTCGGAGTTCCACCACCAAAGTGAACCTCTCTTACATTAGTGTTCTTGTCAACCACAGAGGTCGCCAGGTCCATCTCCTTTTCCAGAGTGCTTATGTAATCATCAACTCGGTCCTTAGTTCCACCAAGCAGCACATTACACCCACAAAATAGACATCTAGTCTGACAGAACGGTATGTGAAGATATAAACAGAGATCTTTCCCAGAGCGCTCAGACCAACATTTAAAGAGATCATTCTGTGGGATTTGATGAAAGTGCGGAGCAGTCGGATAGCTAGTATACCTTGGTCCTCGGACGTCATACTGGTGTCGAAGGCGCGCACTTACGCTCCTTGGATCAAGAACAGCGGGCCTACTCATGAATTAACCACCGCGTCTACAAATGCCCCAATGCCTGTTGGAGGTAAATCTGGCACTATTCCTTGACCAAGGTTGGCGATGTATCCCCTTTTACCGCCTTGTTTCACCTGTTCAAGCACAGCCTTGTTGATATAGTCAGTGGGGCCCAGAAGCACCGCTGGGTCCAGATTCCCCTGGAGGGGCACCTCGGGGCCAACAATCTTACGGGCCGCAGCCAAAGATATACTCTGATCGACTGATATTACATCGGCACCTGCTGTTGCGGCCAACCCGAGATGGCTCGCAGCACCGCGCAAGTATAGAACTTTGGGTACATTGAGGTCTGACAGATTAGCGAAAACCCTTTTTACTGCTGGTAAAGCTATCGCCTGATAATCGGCTGGACTTAGGAGGCCGGCCCATGAGTCAAACACCTGTACCAGATCAGCGCCAGCCTCTACCTGAAGGCGAAGCAGGTCAGCCACTTTATCAGCTAGCCCCTCCAACAGTCGCCTCAACAGATCTGGGCTGTTGTAATGAAGGGCTTTCAAGTGACGAACATCCTTGGAACCAGCTCCCTCTACGAGATATGCTGCCAAGGTCAAAGGAGCACCAGCAAAGCCTATTAGCGCCTTTTCAGGGTGGATATGTTCAGACAGCAACCTTACCGCATCGGCCACGTAGCCGAGAGAAGTGCTCACATCGACATCTGATAGTCGTTTGATATCGTCTTCACCAGTAAAAGGCCTTTTCAGACGTGGACCACCTTTGGGGTACTCCACACCAGCCCCCATAGCATCTGGGATAACCAAGATGTCACAGAAGATTATGGCAGCGTCAAGCTGGTAGCGGCGGAGTGGTTGCAGAGTCACCTCTACGGCTAACTCTGGTGTTCGCACCATCTCCCAAAAGCTGTGCTTTGCCCGCAACTCTCGATACTCTGGAAGATAACGTCCAGCCTGACGCATCAACCAGACGGGTGGACGATCCACGGCCTCTCCTCGACAGGCAGCCAACATACGATTTCGTGAAGTAAGCTTCATAATTACACCTTTATTTTGAGGCACGTCTATTAACGCGTGATGAACATAACTTTGTCATGACTTCTTCACGATTTTGAGAATCAACAGCGGTTTTAGGGTGAACAAAGCCTACCTTATGCCTCTAAATCGAAAACCTAGTAGCATAAACTATGGATAATTATGGATCTCCACGATACCAAAGGCCAGTCATGGCGAAAGCAGAGTAAACCTTTCGCTTCAGGAGATTGATAATGGTTATTTCGAGAGATCAAGTTCACACATTGGCCGAGGCTTGTTCTGACAATCCAGATAGCTTTAGAGGTATCGCAACTCGTCTTCTAAAAGATCAAAAGACGATTACGAACTTCCTCAACAAGAACCTTAGACACCTAGATCCCGCTACACGGGAGGTCGTACTCTACATGTTCTCTGTGTGTATTAGGGTTATTGACCAGTCTGGTGGGCAAATTAAGCGAGCGACTACCAGTCAGATCGACGCAGCGGCCGCTCGAGTTAACGGCTACGTCGGAAAATGCCTACCATTTGATGGTGACTTTCCTAGCCGAGTCCGCACTGTAGACGCAAGGGCACAAGAGCACCTCTTAGATGAGGTGCTATGGGCTCTTTTCGAAAGAGAAGAGAAGACAGAAGAAGAGGTAGATGTTCCTCACGAGCAGGCTGGGTTAATGTTCCTACTGCTCTGGGTGGCTGTTGAGGTTTTGAACGAAAACTGGACACCTGGAGTATAGCTCTAGGGAACTGGGGGGGAGCGTAAAACCTCTCCTACTTCCATCACGCTTACCCAGCCACAGTCACCACCAAACCTCTCAGTCTCTGTTAGGTCTAGCTCTTGTAGTCGCCCTAACGGCTCCCCGTGTGCCCTTTGTACAACCAGCCCTGATAACTCAGATGGATCTGTGTCTGGACCATATACATTAAGACCCAAAACAGGAGCGTCGACGACACCTGCAAATGGTCGAGTGAGTTGAGCGTAAGCGTAGGAGCCCACCCAGATTGGCCCCGGAGCAGATCTTATAAAATCAGAAGCTGCGACCATGGAGGTCTCTGTTTCTGCACCACACATAGAACCCTCTGGACCTAACGATACAGCTCTTTTCGAACCCCACAGGGAGGTGACCAACATAGGCACCCCTACCACAATGGGACTAACAGCAAGTAGGCTCACCTCTGTCGCCAGAAGTGCTCCGTTCAAATAACGAAGATGAGTCTCCTTACTCTCCCTTTCAACACCACCCAGGTAGTTAAATGTTGAATAAAAGAGCACCTGACTAACTAGGTAGCCAAACACTACAACAGCGCTTCGATTCAGGCTAGGCCACCGCTTCAGTAGCAAATACAACGCTATAATACAAATAACCCACCGGCCCTGGGCTACAGCCAAAAACCAACCTACGGAGAGGAGATCAGATACCCACCCAGAGAAAGAAGAAGGTAGCCGCTCTGATCCAGCAAAGGCCCACCCAGCGACAGACCAGTGGACAACACCCCAGGCCGCAAACATCACTATTGGGGCGGCCCAAGACAACGACCAACGTCTATCATATATGGCGACAATTAACGCAGGTGCAAAAAGCAGAACGCCTGGCTCCTTACACCATACGGCTAAACCAGATGTGATCACAAACAGGCCAGTATTTCGATCAATAATAGCTACCAAGGACCAGACTGATAGGGCCAGAAGGGGGATGTCTGTATCTACCGCAACAAGCTGTGCCTGGATTGACGGAAGGAGGATTACGGCTGGAGCCAACCAGCTTGCCATGGAGCCACCAGTGCGGTGCAACAACCGAGCGACCCCCCAACCTAGGAGCGCAGCCAAAGGCAAAACAGCTAGGTGAGCGGCAAATGATGTCTGACCAAAAATAGAGATAAAGATAGATACCCACCAAAACCATAGTGGCGGGTGACCATAGTCAGGCAGACCATCCGCCCATTGAGCAGGAAGACCTACACCGTCTACAGATGACATTAAAGCTGCCTCAGGGAGCGAAGCCACAAAAGACCAACCATGTTCAGAGAACCAGATGGACTTGGGCACCCACCAAAACAGGTCATCGTCACCCAGGGGAACCTGAAGACCATAAAGGACTACACCCATAGCAACCACTGCGGCTACAACAGATGAACCCCATTTAGATTGTAGAACTGTCGAACCCATTACAAACCACCCTATCATAAGGGTGAGGCAGAGGGACCTCATACATGTTAAACGCGCACCGTAAGAAACGTTTGGAGCCAAAATGCGCGTACCTTTATCAATGCTAAATGCCATGGTCGCCGTAACAGTCGACATAAAAGATCTCGCCGTAATTATGAACGGTAGAATGGCGGAGGTTGAGCATATCTTCCCCCCTATGGAAAAGGGGCTTTTTGAAGATGTCGTCATCGCACATATGAGCGAGCTCCTAGATCAAGATGAAACTTGGGAATTATGGAGCGTAGTAACCTCACTCGGTGAGTGTGAGATCGTGGTGGGGAAAAAGTATGCAGTAAGAAAGGGTGGTCTATACGGTGCAATTTTGGCAGGGGGGAAGGCTCCAGACGGAACAGAGGTTACGAGCTCTATGGTGGGTAAATTCGAGTCAATGGGGATGTTGGTCTCAGAGGATATGCTTGGTGTCGGGGCAGACAATGCAAACCCTATCCCCTTCCCTGACGGTACGGAGCTATCTTCAAACGTCTATGAACTCCTCGAGCTAGACGACCATATTCTCGAGTTCGATCTCGAGCCAAACAGGCCTGATCTATTCTCTATAGTCGGTATGGCTCGAGACCTATCTGCTATTTTCGACAAACCTCTTTGTTCACCTAAAATGGTAGAAACAAACTGGGAGACTATCCCAGAGGATGAACTCAAGATAAACGTTCAGGCCAAAGATAAGGTCCACAGATATGCCGGCCTGAAGATAGACAACGTCGTCGTAAAACAGTCCCCAATGTGGCTGCAAAACGCGGTCCGAAAGCTTGGTATGCGCCCCATCAACAACGTTGTTGACTCTGCAAATCTAGCTATGCTCGAGCTTGGACAACCAATGCATACGTTTGACGCATCGACGATGAAGACAAACGAAATTGGATTACGAATGGCTAGGGATGGCGAAAAGATCACAACCCTAGATGGAGAGAGCAGAGAGCTCACGTCTGAGTGCCTGCTCGTTACAGATGGAGACACTCCAGTAGCACTCGCTGGGGTTATGGGGGACCAACACTCCGAGATAAACAGTGATACAACATCGCTCTTCATTGAGTCAGCAACCTTTGACATGGCGACTGTTAGGAGGTGCTCTAGGAGGCTATCTCTGCGCACAGAATCTTCACTTAGGTTTGAAAAGGGTCTGCCTACCTCCAACGTAATCCCAGCAATAGCTAGGTTGGCTCAGTTACTCAAAGAGGTCTGTGGACCAGATGTCTCTGTAGGTGGTCACATTGATTACTACCCAACACCATCTAGTAAGAAACAGCTTCAATTCAGTGTCGCCGAAGCGACAGAGAGAATGGCTCTCGATGTACCTGAGGAGCTTATTCGAAAAAGATTTGAGCGACTTGGAATTGATATTGGGGAGGGATGGAAAGTGACCCTGCCAGATTTTCGACCTGACCTTAGGATTCAGGCCGACTTAAATGAAGAGGTTGGCCGAATTCACGGTTACGAGCACGTTGTAGCCAAGCCACCAAAGGCCCCACTATCTCCTCCAAGGGAGAATCCTGTCTACACGAAGGGCTTCGCTATCCGAGAGGCTCTCACAGGATCTGGGTTTGATGAAGTTTATCTTGGGATATGGTTCGGAGAGTCCGAGATAAATAAATTCGATCTTGAGCGCTCGCTCATGCTGGACCTCAAGAACCCCTTGACCTCTGACCTTACACATTTCAGAACAACTGCTCTGCCAGATCTACTCGCAGCCGTTGGCCTAAACAGAAAAACAAACGATGATGTCCGCCTCTTTGAGATAGCCAAAATATATATGAGGGGTTCAAATGGGGAGGTCGACGAGCGTCACCACCTCTCTGGTGCGGTAAGTACCGCAGGCAAGGACCCTGATGGTGACCAATTCTTCGCCGCGCGGGACGCTGTTGTAGGGGCGCTAGCGGCTGTCGGTGTAGAGGACATATCAATAGCACGCCCAGAAATGCTGCCTACTCAATTCCACAAACACACCTTTCACCCTGGAAGGTGGGCGGCCATAAGCCACAAAGAATCAATAATAGCTGTCGTTGGAGAGCTACACCCCAAGTACCTCAAAAATGCAGATCTTAGTGAGCCACCCGTGACATTTCACGTTGATCTACAGACTTTACTCAGCCACAAACCAGCGCTGAAGTCGTTCTCACCACCACCTAGATTCCCTTCAATGGAATATCACCTAAATGTTTTGGCACCAGACGAAATGTATAGCGCTGACCTGCTCAAAATTGTTGCCAAATGTGAGCTCAATCAACTAGTCCGACACACTGTTCGCGCCGTATACAAAGGTCAAGGTGTACCTGTTGACAAGAAACGAGTGACTATTGAACTAGAATTCAACAACCCTACCAGATCCCTTGCTCAACAAGAGACAGTGGACGAGGTCGAGAGACTAAGGACGCCCCTGTGTGATGCTGGCCTAGTTATTGAGTTTTAGAAAATCAAGTAGATTGACACAACAATAGACTCACTTTTTAGGTTACATTCAAGCCATGCCATTGACACTTGAAGAATACGGTTGCCTAAAGGATTTTTCAGTCCTGTACTCGGGGGGTCTTGACTCCTGTGCTGTACCACTAGTTATAGGCCCTCATACAGAGGGTGGAGTTCACCTCCTCACCTACAAGCACAAGTACGGAACGCTGTTCAACCACTGGTCTAAGCGCCACACTCCAGAGCTACAACGCGAACTTGGAATGCGTGTCGAGCACCACCTAATAGATCTCACAAAGACATGGAACGAAGTCGGCGCGAAGAAGATGATCAGCGACGGCTTGAAATATAAGGGGCACTGGGTCTGCTGTCTGGGGTGCCAAGAATCTATGGCGACGCATACAATTGCCTACAATTTAGAGCGAAACATCACTAATACATTCATTTGTTCTAGTGTGGGTGGCGAGTACGCTGTCATGTCTATGCCTATAACCAGAGACAAGAACATCGAGTTCTACGCTAGGTACGGAATACGCTACAATGCGCCATTATTAGATCTAGGAATGGGGAAGCCTGAAGAGCGAGATGTTCTAAAGAACCACAACATCGAGCCTGGCTGGGGGGCGCGCAGGAGCCACCAAGGATACCAGCCGATATGCCTAATAGGTCTCCAACACTCCCTAGACATCGTCTTCGATTTTCACACGACCTACCCACCGGAGCGAGTGGCTGCATTTCTTGATGAGAAGTTCGTAATTATGGATAGAATAATCCGACGAACACTTACCGAAAAAGGCTTAGACCCTGATGAGGTTATTCAAAAAAACAAAGCCAAGTACGACGAGGAAGAGAAGGCTATCGAAGCTCTTAGAGCCTCTAAAGCCTAGCTATCTAACAGGGAGCCCCCGTACAGCCTCGACATGATCTGCACGCTGGCTTGGTAACACCCTGGACAGGCGTCTACTGTGTCTCGGCACGATACAACTGCGGGGCTGCGCCAAAGCTCCTCAATAGAGCTATCTCGAACATTTCCAAGGGACTTGTGATCTAAACCACAACGCACCAGGTTTCCATCTGGGAGTAGGTAGATCAGGTCACGGAGTTCACGACATGTAAAGCTGTACTGCTCTCCCTCTAGCTGGCGGCGAAAAGTGTCTCGCACCAAAAATCTAGATAAAAACTTATCGACTCCAGGAAGCTGCTTTCTAAGACCAACCCTATCATCGTGAAGTGCTCCTAGCGCAGCATCAATATCGGAGACCATTACAACTTTCTGCTGGCCACCTTCCTCTGGTGGGGTCGCGCCAATCAAGAATGGGTCTAGGTTAACTCCTGGGATTAGGTCTGCCCCTACACTATCAGCAAAGTCGATCATGGCATCAAGTTCGGGAATAGACTTGTCAGTTATGGCAAAATTAATGCCTAATTTAAAACCATAGCGATCTTTAAGAGCCGCGACCTCTCGAACCGTCTGAGTGACCTTTTTCCAGCTGCCCTCTACCCCGCGCATACGATCATGGGTCTCCTCTATGCCGTCAACCGAGATTCTAAGCTGCAGGCCGGGCCAAGCAACCGCGTGGACTAACTCAAGTGTTCTTTCAGTTAACATTCCGTTCGTCGTCATCTGTAGAACAAACGGATCAATGATATCTCGCACCCCCGTCATCAAAGTGGTGATGTCTCTTCTAACCAACGGCTCTCCACCTAAGATCTTCACAATATCAAGTGATTTTAGCTGACCAAATGTGTTCAACCACTCCTCTGTAGTGAGATCGTTGTGGTTCTTTTGTAGCCAACTGGGGCAGCACTCACACTTCAGATTGCACTTATAGGTCACAATGATGTGCCCAGCATGGGGCATAGGCACCCAACCTGGGCGAACCCTGCGCATCGTGGCAGATGTGGCTATATTTTTCCAGGCCCTTAGGCGCTGAGGCATGGTGTCCAGCAAGCTCACATGGTCACCATGCTTCTAGGGTTTAACCATCGCTTAATTAGCAGAAACGACATCTCACCCCTCATTGTCATTTCACCAGCAACACGCGCCATATTCACTACATTAGCCGCTTGTGCCATTGCCGTAAGAGGCGATGGATTTTTCTTAAACCGCTCACTCTCATACAGCTTCCAAATAAATTCCTTTGATAAAAAACCCTTATTGAGCAGAACGATTAGCGCTAACCACCTCTTGTCAGCGATGGGTCTTGGGTAATTAAGCCCGACTCTAAACTGCTCAAAGGCATGGGTGTTTATCCCCTCAATGTCTGACTCTGTTATCTTACCCTCTCTCAACAACGTCCTCGCAAGGTGGGTGTTTGGGTAAATGGTGAGTCCAAACAGAAAGAGCTCAAATGGTCGTTCAAGATCCATCAACAGGCGAAACAGGTTGTCCTTATCCTCCTCTGTCGAAAAGGGATCGTCCCATATTATTTGAAGGCTCGCCTTAATATCCAAGAGTCGAAATATTCTCTGGGCTTCTCGGATTTGATCGTTTGTTGTGTTCCGATTGTAAAACTCTTGGTTTACGCGTTCATCGGCCTGTATCCCCATACATATTGCTCTAAGGCCAGCGCTCCTTAGTTTACGTAAAGGCTCTTCGGCCACCATCCTCGGATCTACAAGAACCTCGAAAGGCAACCCAACGCGCTTTGGCCATTTTTCTTCTAGTTCAGCAACCCATTCACTGCGTATGGGGAACACTTCATCATCAAATCGGACTACCTTGATGTCTTTACATATAGACATCGCATACTCCATCTCTTGAATAATATCTTCGACAGATCTCATCCTAAACGACTTTCCTAAGCCTTGATAGAGAGGTTTTGTTAAGGTGTTAGAGCAAAAAGTGCAGGTCCAATACGGGCAGCCACGGCTGGCCAGTAACGTGTACTCTGGGTTCGTAATAAAAGGATCACCAGCGGTAACTTTGTCGCCATCTACGTGGAACTTAGAATCTTGGCTGTGAAAATCCCTAAACGGAAGCGTATCTAGATTGTCCACTAGACGAGCTAGATCATTCTTATAGATTTTATCGCCAACACGTGTCCAAAAGCTCTTGCACTCCAAAACACTCTCACCTTGCTCTAGCTTCTGGAAGAATGGGACTACAGCCTCATCTACCTCACCAACGGCAATATGATCCGCTATCTCAATACACTCATCAGGTAAAAAAGTGGGGTGCATTCCACCCCACACAATTGGAAGGGCCAACTCTGCCCTGATCCTATCCGTAAGAAACTTTGCCATTTTGTGAAAGGCGCTAGCTCGAACTGATATTGCGACGACCTCAACCTCTCTGGTTCTCATAAGGTCAACTAGGTTTTGAATCTCCACTTCAGTAGGCCAAGGGAACCTATTGTTCACCCAATCCTTAAAGTAAATCTCTGTGATATCAAAACCAGACTCGCGTAAGGACGAGGCTATCTGACGAACGCCATTATTTTCTAACGCATAAAGACTGATAACTGCGATTTTCATACGTCCCGTCAAGAAACCTCTCTGGTATTCAACCATTTAACTGAGAATAGCCTACATATGACAACTCCTCCAGCAGCACTTTAGTTATGTGTATACTAAATACAACTTTGAGATCAATTATTTGGAGAAGTAGATGATAGCGATAATTGGCGCTAACGGCAGAACAGGTTCTGCAATACTAGCAGAAGCGACAGCTAGGGGCCTCATAACTCGACCTATAGTTGAGGATGACAGGGACACATCAGGATTACCTGACTGTGTTGACCTACAAAAGCTCTTCTTCGCGAATCCTATGAACGAATCTCAACTTAGAGTAGTTCTCGACGGGTGCGAAACAGCCATAGTATGTATTGACCCCCGAACATTTGGGCCTGGCGCTACAATTTTCAGTGGAGAAGCCACACGAAACATAATGAACGTAGCGACGTCTCTGGGTCTAAAAGTAGTCCTCTATATGAGCATCATGGGTGGTTATCGCTGGTCTTACGCCCCGTTAAACAGAAAAGCATTCGCGCTAGAGAACGCTATAAGAGGTACTACCGCACCGTGGTCTATGCTTAGAGTCAGTTGTTATCACGATGAGGTTGTGGAGGGTCACTTGATTCCCCCAGACCACGGCTCACCACACAAAATTCGCCCAATGGCCCGATACGCCCCTGTTTCCAGACAGGAGGTCGCTAGTATGGCCTTAGATTATCTTCCCAACGCAAAAATAGGCCGCTCTAACCCTATTGGTGGCCCTGAAACGCTATCTAGCATCGAGCTCGGGAACATATCAAAGAAATTCTCTGGAACAGGCGGTAAGCTGACCAAGTATGCTGCGCTACCACCTGGAGATGTATCGGTAGCTCCAGAGACAACAAGGCGCACAGTAGGGTACGTGGCAAAAGAGACCCTTCAAGATTACCTCTCAGGGGTCAAAAAAGTGGATAAAGGTGCTGACCAAGCTCCTGTATACGCACGTAAAACACCCACACAACATGACTCAGACCTAGGAAAGAGCTACAAAGTTCTAGACCCTTTATCTGTCGATTTAAGGCGTGTAGTGCACGCACAACTGCATAAAGACCTAGATCGCATAGGGGTAGATAATGATGGCATAAAGCTAGACTTTTCACGAGCCAGGAGTTCAGGGAGGAGTGAAAAAGCTCACGACGGTGTAATGTCAAACATGACTGGTGTGAAGGTCTTACAAGGTGACGTAAAAGTACACAGTGGGAAGGTCTATTTTTTCAGGGACAACCTAGCGGACGAATTCGAGTGCTGGTGGGGAGAGGGAATGCCCCAACAAATATGGTCGCGTCTTGACATGGGAGTGAGGCGACGTCTAAAAAAGAGCCCAGCATTTAAAGACGATAAAATAGTTCACAGCTAGCACTGCTAATTCAAGCTCTAACGCCTTTAGCTATCTCCACAGTCCAAGGGTGGACCGCCAAGGACTCTGTGTCTGTTGTTGATAGCTTAGACATTATCTGAGCCTGGAGGTCAGAAGCCTCTCTCCAGAGCCTGCCTGCTCTACTGATATCAGCCCTTAACTCAGCATATCTGGCAGACATAATCATATACTCTAACTTCAAGAGGTTAGCTGGCTCCCTGTTTATCCATCGCAACACGGGGCCAAATGTAATCTCTGGGTCCTCACGCTGCCAAAGCGCTCGTGACCGCGCAGCACATGCGTCTCCCAGGGTCGGCATCTGTCGCTGACGCTGCAGGGATCTTATAGAATCAGCTAAGTTTCTAGAACCCAACTCCTCATCTCCACACAAGACCCTTGCCTCACCTAGATAGGCTAGCATCTGAGCAGAGATCACATGGATCCCAACAGAAAAACATCTATCAACTAGCGGCTCCAGTATCTCTACAGCAAGTGTCGGCTCCCCTGACACTATGGCTATTTTGGCTTTAATCATCCCAGCAGCAGCTCTGAGGTGAAGGTGATCATGAAGGTTCATGTCCGCTTCAAGTAACTCTAGCCTCTCGCGAGCGCGGCCAAGCCTAAATAGGTCGACCTCTGACTCAGCAAGGTTGAGAACATAAAGCGCCTGCCTCATCCAACTACCACCTTCCTGCACCGACTCCCACTCAGAGAGCAAAAGGACTACAGCTTCTGTAAGGGCCCCCTTGCGACGCAAGATATCCGCTAAATTGCCGTGAATGTGCCACAACCCAGAGCGATCTCCTGCCTGCTCATAAAGGGCGGCCGCTTCTCTCAGATCCTCCTCTGAGCCAATTAGCTGACCAGTACAAAGGCGTAAGACACCTCTACCTCCCAGTCCCCTGGCCACAAGCCTGTTTAGTTTAGCCTCCCTAGCTATCGCAAGACCCTTCGCGAAAAACTCCTCAGCAGCATCAAATGAGCCCAAGTACCACTGAACAACACCCTGCTCAATCTCGACCTGGCTCCGTAATGAAGGGGAGGCATCTACCAACTTTAAGGATGCCTTTTCAAGACCTTTTGTAGCTCTCTTTAGATCACCCTTAAAGACTAAACCCTTTGACTGAAAGAGTTCAACCTCACCCTTAATTATATCACTAGGAGCCAAGGCGTAGGCTCTCTGCATTGCACTAGCTGCCTGTGGATCACCAGACCTTATGTCTTGGCGTGCTCGTCCCAACAGGAGGTAAAAACGAGCCAGAACCTCTCTGTCAAGCTCCCTAACCATAGATGCGACCTTTACAACATCCTCTAAAACCGGGAGGACCTCTAGGCAGCGCGACCACTCCAACATCGGCGCAGCCCAATTTACAGCCTCTATTAAGGCCTGGTCCGCCCTCCTTGAGCTAGCTAATAGTTGAACCTTATAAGCACTTGGAGCAGCATCTTTTAATACATCCGACAACCTCTGACGCAAGACCTCCCGACGCAGGGGTCTTAGCTGCTCATTTACGATATCTCTAGCCAAGCTGATCCTAAAGTCCCAGCGTTCGTTATTTGGCTCACCTACAGTATCTAAAACCCTGCTGCTCACAAGGCCGTGAAGTGAATCCCTAACATCATCGATCTCTTCCTCTACACCGTAAGCCAATTCGGTGGCACCCAGGGAGCCTCCAGCTACAGCCAATGCCTGTATGATGCGTACTGAAGCCAAAGGTAAGGTCTCTAGGCGGATTGAGATCGCATCGCGAGCTGTGGTTGGAATCTGAAGATTGCTCATATCTGATTCAACCCAAGTGACCGCACCACCGTGCTCTCTTGGGACCAACATAGAGCTCTGAACCATAGCTCTCACTAGCTCGCCGACAAAACCTGGCATGCCGCCAGTTAGCCTCCAAATTCTGTTTGTAAGCTCTCGGCTAGGGAGGCGGCCACCCAACATGCTGTTCATTAGCACCTGAACCTGATCTTCAGATAGTGGCCCGAGCTCCACTCTGAGCGCATCGGGAAGGCGCTTTCTTATTGAGGTACCCGGGAGATCGCTGTCGTCTGGAGCTGTCGCTAGAAAGAGAACTGGCACCCTGTTTTCTCTAGATCGCTGCCTGATAAAAGAGATGGCATCTAAGGCTACAGGAGATGCCAGGTCTAGATCCTCTAGGCAAATAAGCACAGGCTCCTCGCAAGCAGTACACATTGCTGCCAGCTGTTCAAACAGCTCCAAGAAAACCGCCTCAACTCGCGACAATCCAGAGCGAGCCTTCGGCCCAGTTGGTAGAGTTAGCTCACCTGTAAGCTCCTCTATTAGGGAGACCAGTACACCAAGCCCCCTCTCTCCTCCAAACTTGCCACTAACAGTTGACCATTCACTGTTCTGACCATGGGAAACTATAACCTTGGCCGCTCGCCCTCGACCAGAACCTGGTGGGCCAACAATTATTGCCATTGAGCCTGGCTCCAAGGCAGCAAAATACTGCTTGATCTCTGCCACCTCTGGCTCCCTCCCAACTAAGCGCCCTACTCCTAAAGGCGGCAGCTTAGCCTTGTCACCACCAATACTCCTTAAATAGTCTGCTACGACAGTAGCGCTCTGAGGTCTATCTTCAGGATCCTTCTCAAGAAGCCTAAGAATCAACTTGTTAAGGTTTGGGGGTAACGAAGGGATAACTCTAATTGGAGGGACTGGTTTCCTCTCGACATGCAGTCGCGCCAATTCATGGGGAGACTCCGCATCAAAAGGTCGCTTACCCGTTGACAAGCGATACAAAAGAACCCCTAAAGAGTACAGGTCAGAGCGCCCATCGACGCCCCCTCCAGTTATCTGCTCAGGTGAGGCGTATGCGAAGGTGCCGACAAATTCCCCATGACGAGTAATATCTTCTTTGCCTGACAGGAACCTCGCTGTACCAAAGTCCAACAACTTTACCCTTCCACTTGGTAAAACTTGAATATTGGATGACTTTAGGTCACGGTGAACAATCCCACGATCATGAAGATACTGAAGTGCATCTGCAATATCAGCTACGGTTCTAAGCATCTGCCTTGTGCGTTCAGAGCTACCTGGTGGACCTATAGATTTAGCATAAATCTGAATAGGATCTCCCTCCAACAACTCCATAGAGAGGTAGGGGTCACCCTCATGAACTCCAAATTCAAATACCCTTACAATATTGGGATGGTCTAACAGCGTAAGTGCTCGGTATTCCCTAGAAAACCTAGGTCTAGCTAAGCCCCTGTGAGTCAACAACTTAACTGCGGCGGTCCTGCCTGATTCGTCTATCCCCTCAAAAACAGCCGCCATTCCTCCTCGGGCTATTGGGCGGACCACTTTATAGGGCCCTATTGTCTCTGGCGTCTCTAGTTCTGTCACCTTTATCCTCTAATCTTTTTTATTAATATCCTCTTTACCCCTCATGTGTTTTAGGAAGATTACCGATCACATGTTTGGAAGCGAAACAAAGGAGACAAATGATGATAATACGACGTCCGTCAAAGCTATGCTTTAGCGCCGTTTTATCTGTTGAATCAAGAGTTTCGCAACCCTACCTGCTTACATTACGTGGTTGGCTGAGTTCAGCTCGCCGCTTTGGGTGAAGAGTGAGTTGAATATCTCCTTCTCTTTCTTCTTCGACTCACCAAGCTCTTGGAGCTTAAAGAGTCTGTGTCCACGGACTCTTCGAGTTCACCACAATGTTTGCAGTGGGCGGCTGGCTGGCGAAAATTAATTTTGGCGCCAGCCGCCCACCCTGGTGTGGGCTACACAAGTCACACAAGGGTAAACAACCCTCTCTAAACATGTTACAGCGCCTCGAATAATTAATCTGAGGCCAAAATAAACATGTTTTTCTTAGCTTTTGCCCTCGCTTGCGCATCGAGCCAAGCGATCGACAACACGACACCTAATGACGCCAACACATCTGTTGACAGTCAGGTTAGCGACGACACAGTAGTAGCAACTTGGGAAAATGGTTCATTGTCGCTTGTCGAGCTTCAAGACTCCATTTCATCTGAGCTAGCACAGATGGAATCAGAATATTTAATGCAGCGGTACCAGACCGAAAACCAAGCTGCTGGACAAATAGCCCTTGAAAGAGTCCTACAAGGGGCCGCTGATGCTAGGGGCCTGACCATTGAGGAGATGCTCATTGAGGATGTAGAAAGCACCCTAACACCTCCAACCGAAGCTGAGATCCAAGCTTTTTATCCTCGGGTTGCTCAAAGATTAGGTGGAGCCCCCCTGTCCGAGGTTCGTGATGTTGTAGCGGGTGCCGCAATGGAGCAAAAAAGGGCAGCAGCAGCACAACAATACGTTCAGGCTGTAGGAGCGGCACACAACATTGTGACCAATATTCCCTTCCCTGATCTGCCAAAGATGGATGTCTCTGTAGATGACGACCCATCAATCGGCCCCAGTGATGCGCCTATAACCATTATAGAATTTGGCGAGTTTCAGTGCCCTTACTGTGGCAGGGCGCAAGAGGTCGTAGACCGACTCATGGCTGAATATGAAGGCCAAATTAAGTTTGTTTATCGTGACTTTCCATTAAACTTCCACGACCGCGCTATACCTGCTGCGATCGCCGCTAACTGCGCAGAACCACAGGGTAAATACTGGCAGATTCACAGGCTAATTATGGGAGCTCAACACGACCTGTCTGAGCCTACACTCACAGGCTACGCTACTCAGCTTGAGCTAGATATGGATGCGTGGACCGCTTGCCGTGCCGATCCAGCGAGAGCGGCCGAGGTTCAGGCCGACATGGAAGCTGGAGCTGCGCTTGGTGTAACAGGGACACCAGCATTCTTCGTAAACGGGGTGTTCCTAGCTGGAGCAATGCCATATGAGACCTTCAAGCAGATCATAGATGGAGAGCTGGAGTAACAGTGATCGCATTAGAAGAAATAAAGACTCGCTTTGAATCAGAGGCATCAAAGGCTCCTGACCTAAGGTCACTAGATGAACTTAGAGTTCGATATTTAGGAAAAAAAGGTGAGGTAAAAGCACTCCTCAAAAAGACGGGATCACTACCACCAGAAGAGCGTTCTGGTTGGGGACAGCAGGTAAATGCGCTCAAAGGTGCCATCTTAGAGTCAATAGAGGCCCACAAGCAGACCTTAGAGGCCAAAGCCACAGAGGCAGCTATACAGGCTGGTTGGCTAGACCCAACCCTACCAAGTAAGACTCCCAGCCCTGGATCCCTTCATCCTATAACAAAGCTGCTTGGAGAGGTGATCGATCACTTTCACGGTCTGGGTTTCGAGGTCGCATCTGGGCCAGAAATCGAAGATGAGTGGCACAATTTCGACGCACTTAACATACCTGCAGACCACCCCGCTCGAGATGTCTGGGACACCTTCTACCTCAAGGACGGTAAGGTGCCGAGGACACATACATCTAGTGTGCAGATACGAACCTTGGAGAGCCGAGAGCCGCCACTTCGACTTATCGCCCCTGGAAAATGCTTCAGAAACGAAACTATCGACGCGACTCACCTCGCTTGCTTCAACCAAGTTGAGGGTCTGTTTATAGACAAGAATGTCACGCTAGGCCACCTAAAATCAACACTGGAAGGTCTGGTAGAGAGGTTGATGGGCAGGAAAGTCGAGACCCGCTTTAGACCCGCTTTTTATCCCTTTGTGGAGCCTGGGCTAGATCTAGACATTGTCTGTATTTTCTGCGACGGAGCTGGGTGTAGCATATGTAAGAAAAGCGGGTGGATAGAGGTGATACCGTGCGGAATGGTCCACCCCAACGTACTTAAGGCTTGTGGCCATGATCCAGAGGAGTGGAACGGTTTTGCCTTTGGCATGGGGTTCGACAGAATGGTTATGCTTAGGTACGGCATTGACGACCTGAGGCGCCTATATGACGGAAATCTATCATTAGTAAGGCAACTCTAAAGCCTAGATCAACAATTCAGCGATCAGTTCACTGTACTTCTTTCCGATATCAAGGCTAGCCTACGTCTTAAATCAAAGAGATCTCGTTAGAGACTTTATGATAGACTCGAAAATCAATGAATGATGCTCGGGCAGAGCTCTCGTTAGACTTGAATATAGGTAGCAAAAATGGTCGCATTCTTTGGCAGTAGTAAGCGAAATTTCATGCAGGAGGCCCTACACGGAAGTTGGTCAAACTCAGAAGATAGAGAAACAGCGCTTACAGAGCTTCGAAAGATGCAACTAAAACCTAGTGAAGCGATCTCCCTAATATTTTGTAAGGACTCTGGCGCCAGAAATATTGGTGTGGAGTCTTTTCTAGAGAGCGCAAACCTGAACAGTATAGAATCACTAATCGACCAACTCTCGGGAAAGCCATCAGTAATTAGAGGGTACATAAATAGAATCTTCGCTAGACTCCCTGCATCCCTTATGTCAGAGGTGGTTGATAAATTACTAATCCACAAGATCCCAGCAAAACGTAAAACAGGCTGGGAGGTGGCCCTAGAATTGCCCAAGGAGGTCATAGATAAGTACCTAGTAAGGGCCATAAGAGAGGCGCCAGAAGGGCTGAGGTCGATAGCGCTAAACAGACTCGTCAACAACTCCAATATAAATGAGCATCAAGAGATTTTGATCGAGGTCGCAGAGGATCACAACCCTCAACTAGCGTCGATAGCACTAGAGGCTGTATCAAGAATTGATTCTGATGAGGTCATTTCACTAATGATGCGTGTTTTTGAGTCATCCGACGCCACATCTAGAGGGATCGCTACCAAGTACATGCGCAGTAAGGCTACTGAGAATCCAGATCACATGAGAAAACACCTTCTCTCACTGCTTGGTGGTGGAGAAGACGCCACACGCAGAGCCTGCGTTGAATTGCTCCTCCTGACTGGTAGGCCAAAAGAGGTCCTCACTGAAATACTAATTTTTGCCCGAGAGCTCGTTGGTTGGCTGCGAAACCGAATCTTGGAGACACTTCAGACATTTGGGGACGAAGTTCTTCACCCTGCGCTTGAGCTCTTAGACCATGAGGATGATCAGATTCGTACTGGCGCTCTAGTTCTAGCCGAAGGCTTTAATGACCAGAGGCTAATAGAGCCTCTTTGTAAGCTGATAAAAGATGAGGACTGGTGGCTACAGATCATAGCTTGCGAGGCTCTCGGAGCTTTGGGTGACGAACGAGCGGTGCCTCACCTAGTTGAAGCTCTAAGCAACCCTGATGCTAGATGGTCAGCTATAGATGCTCTCGCAAACATCAAGTCGCCAAAGGCTCTACAGCCTTTAGCGCAATTGCTACTCGAGCCCCGAGTAGAGGTGCGACGCGAGGTCATGAGGGCTTTCTCTAAGTTTACTGACAAGAACCTAATACATCTACTAAAGCAGGTTATCGAGAACGATCCGAGCGCTGAAATACGAACTCTCGCTGCCGAAACACACAATAATATGGCCCAGAGGCTAAACCTCTCAACTGAGCAGCTAGGATCATTAGCTGCTAAGGACTCTTCCCAGCTTGAAGAGCCCATCAACAAACTACTAGCTCAAGTAAGAGAGATGGGCGGGAGTGATCTACATATCACCCCTAACGAACCGCCCTTTATGCGTATAAATGGTGTTTTATCTCGTATGGAAAATGTAGAGCCTTTCTCTGAAGAGCAGGCGGCTGAGGCCGTTAGGCACACATTGACAGATCGACAACAAAAAATGCTCTCTGAGGCGGGAGAGGTAGACTACTGCTACTCTATATCTGAAGTTGGGCGATACAGAGCAAACGCATTCCAGCAGCGCAAAGGCCTAAGTGCTGCCTTTAGGGTCATCTCTAATCTACCGCCTACATTTGAATCGATTCGAATTCCTGGTCACCTAACCGAGTTGCTAGATTACCATCAAGGCATGATCCTAGTCTCTGGTCCAGCAGGTAGCGGAAAGAGCACCACCTTGGCGGCAATAGTCAACCTAATAAACCAAACAAAGCGTTCACATGTACTCTCCCTAGAAGACCCAATCGAATTTGTACACCCAGTAAAAACAGCGCTGGTAAACCAGAGGGAGGTCAACGGTCTTCACTCAGAGTCTTTCGCTCGAGCGCTGAGAGGTGCGTTGAGGGAAGACCCTGATATTATTGTTGTTGGGCAATTAAAAGATGCCGAAACAATGGCTATGGCTCTTGAGGCCGCGGAAACAGGCCACTTGGTTATTGCCACTATGAACACAACTAGCGCCGTCCAGACTATCGATAGACTTGTTGGGGCTTTCCCTCCTGAAGAGCAACCCGCGATACGAATGGCTGTCTCTGACTCACTAAAGTACGTAATAAGCCAGTCTCTTGTAATGAGGAAAGATGGATCGGGACGTGTCGCCGTCTTTGAGATTCTAAAGGGTATTCCAAGCATACAAAATCTAATCAGAGACAATAAGACCTACCAAATCCCTGGCGTTATGCAGGTCAGTCGCAGGTTCGGTATGCAGAGCGTCGACATGGCGCTAATGGATCTATATGAATCAGATATAGTATCCGCTGAGGACGCTTGGCTTCGTGCAGAAAAGCAGGAGAGCTTTGAGCCGTTCTGCGACCCTGAATTCCTTCGTGGAGTTGACCCAAAAGACGATGAATCAAATGAGGGAGAAGAGCGATGACAGCTGGAGGAAATCGAATTGATAGGTTCCTAAAGCTGATGAAAGATCGGGGAGCCTCAGACCTACACCTATCTGTTGGCAGGCCACCTATATTCAGAAGAAGCGGGCGGATTGAACCCATCAGGTATCGGATCATGTCCGATAACGACTTTGAAGGTCTGATAAAACCAGCGACACCGCCACACCTTTGGGAGAAGTTTATAGAGACAGGCGATGTTGACTTTGCTTACGCCGTCCCAGGCCTTGCTAGATTTAGGGTAAACCTCTTTATGCAGCACAGGGGAATGGGTTGTGTAATGCGAATTATACCCACGACTATAATGAACTTAGATCAATTAGGAATGCCCGCTTCTGTCCGAGGCATTGCTAGCATGCGCTCTGGGCTAGTACTGGTGACTGGGCCAACTGGCTCTGGTAAGAGCACCACCCTTGCCGCGATAATTGACGAGATGAACCGTAAACGAAAACTACACTTCGTAACTATTGAGGACCCAATAGAGTTCGTTCACTCAAACCAGCAGTCCCTAGTCTCTCAGAGGGAAATAGGGCCTCATTCTAGAGGTTTCTCAGCCGCGCTCAAAGCGGCTGTTCGTGAGGATCCAGACGTTATACTAGTCGGAGAGATGCGAGATCTGGAGACTATTGAGATGGCCCTAAACGCGGCGGAAACTGGTGTTTTGGTATTTGGAACACTCCACACAAACTCAGCTTCAAAAACTATGGATCGTATCATCAACGTCTTCCCAACAGATCGACAAGAGGGAGTGAGGCAGATGCTCGGTGGGGTAATAAAGGCTATCGTTGCTCAACAGCTCTGCGCTAGAAAGAAAGGCGGTCGTGTAGCCGCTATTGAGGTACTCTTTGGATCAAGCGCCCTAGCCTCATTGGTTCGCCAAGGCAAGACCCACCAAGTAGGAGGCCTTATAAGTGCTGGAAAAGGTCGGGGAATGATCGCTATGGACTCAAGCCTTCGAAACCTCGTGGAGTCAGACACAATAGAGCCACTGGCCGCCCTTGAGAAGGCTCTAAACAAGGACGACATGAGAAAATGGCTCACTGATAAGGGTGTGGTGGTACCAGACGAGGATTGAAATACTATCCCAGCAAGCTTCTAACAGAGAACATCGCCCCTTCTCTACCTTGGGCTACCACACGGCTCACAAAGCTTTCTCCTGCCACTAAATAGCTCTCTGAGCTATCCTCCAGAGAACCTACTACTGCATGAGAAGCTCTCAAACCCCCGAGCCAAGACCTCGAATCGGTAACATAAAGTAGATCTCCCGTCACAACCCCGAGCTGTTTCGCTAGGGTATTTGAGAGGGTCACTATAGGGGTGGTTCCATCTCCTCCACCAAAGGTTTCATCACCACCAGCCCTGATATGCCCAGAGCACCACTCCCCTTCGGACTCTGTACCTTTTGAACCCTTATAGTGCTCAATAGCATCCGACACGGTACCCCAGACTAGACCTTTGATCTTATCCATCGAGGGTGGCTTAGTGAACTGATTAGCTACAATGGCGACGACAAAACAGACGCCTAGGCCAAAGAAGGCTCTCATGAACTTGTATTGATCCATACCACCCAAGATACCTTCGCCTGCATCCGTAGGGGTAACCCCATGGGCGAAAGGAGCTATTATCTCTGGAACGAACAGTGAGAACAGTATTGCGGCAGCGCCAATTGTCATAGTCAATTGAGCAGCACGATCGCTAAACTTCCGCCAGAACACACCAAGCAATAGGGTAACAACCAGAGGTGGTGTCACCGCTGCTGTAAAGGCTCCATGCGCAGAGTATATTGAGTCAAACTGGTTGAAGAGTGGAACCAAGGCGATACCAAACGCCATGACACTTACACTAGCTATCCTCGCTACACTCAAAAGCTGAGCCTCTGTGGCTTTAGGGTGCTTTGGTTTGTAGATATCGTTGACTGCTATAGCCGAAACAGCCGTGACTAGAGTATCAACCGTAGACATTAAGGCCGCTGTTAAGGCCGCCATTATCAACCCAAACACTCCTGGCTGGGTGAGAATATAGGCGGTGTCATAAAAGGCTCTCTCTGCGACCATATCCGAAGGTACGGCTCCAGAGTGGACTAAAGCTTTTCCTACCCAACCTCCCGAAGCTACCACTATTGCCGCGATAGGCATCAACAACAGAAACATTGAAATCACAGACTTGCGACTATCTTTGATAGACCTAGCTGCCATCAGGCGCATTACCATTCCCTGGTTCAGGAAATAGAACATCGCGGAATTAGCTGCAAAATCCTGCCAAAAAATCCCCACTGAATGGTAGCTGGGATTGTCATTAAACCCTACGAAGGCCTGACGGTGACCTCTTGGTAGGTTTTCCCAAAACTCCGTAGGTCCGCCTAGATAGTCCATACCCAACCAGAGGAGTACTAGACCAGTGGCCAACAACATGGCACCCTGAAAAAGATCCGTCATGATAACAGAGGTCTGCCCCCCCACCGTCACGTAGGTGGCGGATATTGTTCCAACCAAGAGGGCGGCATAGAAGACATCCCAACCTATCAGGTGATGCAGAGCCTTACCCATTGTAAACAGGTTGATTCCGACATAGCCGATCAAATAGATAAGTAAGATCCAAGTAGCGGTCCTTCTCGCCTCTGGACCAAAGCGCCTCTCAAAGTATTCTGGTATTGAAACTACTCGTGAGAAGTAGAGGATAGGTAGCCAGCCGAAAACAAGAAGCGGCATCCAAAACCAGTCATTTAGATAGGTCTGAGAAGATGCGATTCCATAACCAAATGCTATTTTACTGTACTTTACAAAACTGTATGACCCGACAGTAGTGGCCACCAAAGAGAATGAGATAAGCCACCAGGAGAACCTCTGTCCTCCAAAGAAGAAGTCCTTAGTGTCACGCTGATTTCGACCAAACCAGGTACCGATAGCCAGCATGACCACAAAATACCCGATCATAATTCCATAATCTAATGAGGTCCCGAGCTTCCTACGAGCCGAAATCTCCGTACGTGACTCCTCGGCCTCAGCGCTAGTTAACTCGCCCGCCTCTTCCGCAGAGTCTACAGATGCCAGGTCTTGATCTACGTTCAATATTGACTCTATGCGGTCTAATTCTTCTCTTGGACGCTCATCGAAACGCTCAACGCATGGATATGCACAGGGTTCTGCCTCTGTCATGTCTCCATACTCTAAATAACCCTGCAACCCTGCGAACAGGGCTAGGCCACCAAACGCTATCAACGCGTTCTTTAGTCCTTTGCCAGAGGTAGATACGTAACCACCTTTCCATGCGTAGATCATTCCTACGACAAAGACCAAACTGCCCAAAATATACTGATAAAAGTATGGTTCCAAAGCTTATCGCCTCTCTTTGTGTTGTGCTCAACCTCGTATATGTTCAAGGCTGTAGGCTAGAGCCCTAGCTATTTAGTCTTTCTTCGTATTAACATGAGTCCCATGAGACCCAGATAATAACTGAAAAGGTTTGATTCGCCAGAAGAGCAATTACACCCCCCATCGCTATCTCCAATCCCAGTGTCCCACAGCCCACCAGTATCACCATTTAAGTCGAAACCAAAGGCTACTGAATTTAACTCTATTGAGAAGATTCGAGGCTCAACCTCTCGATCCACTGTTACCAACAAAGTGTCACCCTTTCTAGCTAGACCTGGCCTCATTGCGCCTGTGGACGGTTCATAGTCAGTTAGGCGGACTAAATGTTCGACACCTAGCTCAAAGTTAAGGACCGCTAACCATACATTCCCCACATCGGAGGAGAACCCAGCTTCTTCATCTCGAGCCATAAATGCAATTATGTAATGGTCACCTACCCTAAGCACCGCCTGTGGCCAATAGGAGCGTATATTTGGGTCAAGTAGCGTATCACTTATGGTTTCTACAACATTCCAATCGCTATCCAGCCTAGAAATATTTAGGTCTGACCCATTATGAGGCATGCCAAAGACTAAAAGGTCACCCGTCTCTGGCTCAACTAGAAGTGTACCGCCTTCGGTGTTCATACCAACCAATGGGTGCTCACTAAGGGGGGAGCCGTTGTCATCAAGCTCCACTATAACTGAGTCTCCATTAGAAGATGTACCAAACGCTGTGGCGTTGAGCTCTGGGGTACAGACTAATGGAAGATCATTGTGCTTCCTGCTAGAGACCCTCTCCTCAATTATCTCGCTGGACAAGAGACTAAAGTCGTCATCATAACGAAAGGCGTATGCTGAGTCGTTAAACTCATCTAAGTTGGCCGAAGCGACGTGTAGAAAGCCTCCCTGTGGGCAACGAGTGATCGAATGATCAATCAGGTAATCAAACCCTGTTAATTCAATGCGACCAAAGTCCTCGACCTCTAAGTCATCCGTCATTGGTAGTAGGGAGTAACCACCCCCCGCAGCCCACAAGAGGTGCCACCCCTCACCAGAGGTGTTTGGAAAAACACGAAGCCACCCACCTCCGAGACCTGTAGACACCTCCTCCCCTATGTCGTCGAAGAAGTCAACACCACCGTGCGCAAGCGCGGCTTGTGGAAGAAGAAGCATTCCTAGAAGTAGATTCATCATGCCCCTATAGTAACCCACTAAGGGTCTTCAACCCTAGGCATAAGGGACAAATATAAACCTCCCCCTACAAAGAATCCGAAAAACCACCCGTATTGATATAGGCTAGATAAAAATGGGGTCGTCGACTCTAAAACACCCGCAGCAGCCAAGAATCCAGGCAGACACGGTAGACACCCAACTAACAACGCCAACACTGCGACGTAATTGTAACCCTTGTTGTAGGTGTAGGCGCCTTCAAATTGGTACAGGTCATTCACCTTGAGCTTAGTCTTTCTAAGTAGGAAATAATCGACAATAAGGATACCAGCGATCGGGCCAAGGAGGGTTGAGTAACCCCCTAACCATACAAAAATATATGCACCTGCTGACTCCATTAGCTTCCATGGCATTATCACCACACCCAAGCCCGCGGTAACCATCGCACCAAACCTAAAGTTAATCTTATCGGGCGCTGAGTTTATCAAAGCGTTGGCTGGTGCCACGACATTTGCAGCAATGTTAGTAGAAAGAGTCGCTACCGTTAGGACTATAAGGGCAATTATTACCGTTAGACCGCTGCCCATGTGGCCCAACATCGCAACTGGGTCAGAGATGGGGTCAGGCACACCAAAAATCTGTGGAGTGGCCGCAGTAACCGCGACTCCTATAAAGGCAAAAAGGGTCATAAATAGAGGCAACCCTATAGCCTGCCCCATTACCTGATCACGCTGTGAGGCCGCGTAACGGGTAAAATCGGGGATGTTTAAAGAGAGTGTCGCCCAGAAACCAACCATCGCAGTCAATGATGGGATAAACACAGCCATAAACTCGCCAGTAGTCTCAAACTGAGAAGGCTTTGAGAAGACATCTCCAAACCCGCCGGCGCTCTTGTAGGCCCACCATAGGAGCAAGAACCCTGCCGCAATAAGAAGTGGGGCTGCTATCTCCTCCAGGAGCTTAATCGAGTCTATACCTCGCCAAATAATAGCGACCTGTATAGCCCAAAAAAGTAAAAAACAGCCGATCTGTCCAGCGCTTATCCCAAGAATGGGTAGAGCGTCTCCTACAAGCGAATTGTCTGTTACTACGTTGATCAATTGATAAATAGCAGAGCCACCTATCCATGTCTGAATACCAAACCACCCACAGGCTACCAGCCCCCGAAGAAGCGACGGAATATTAGCCCCCTTCACCCCAAAGCTAGCCCTGGCTAGGACTGGGAATGGTAGGCCATATTTTGTACCACCATGGCCGTTGAGCATCATTGGAATCAGTACTATTAAGTTCCCTAAAAAGACTGTTCCTATAGCCTGCCAAGCACTCATCCCTACATCTACTAAACCGCCAGCCAACATATATGTCGGCACACAGACAACCATACCTATCCAGAGGCTAGCCATATGCTGAACACTCCAGGTCCGCCCAGACTCAGGGGTGGGGGATAGATCTTCATTTATTAAACGCGGGTCGGGGTTATTCAGCATTTGAGCTCCCTTGAACACTGATATGTATTGATAAAGCTGTTGGGGTGGAGAGGATGTTGTTTACAAAAATAGAGTGGGCTATTTAGCGCCTGACACCTCTAGGGACTCACCCAGGATCCTTAATCCCTCCTCTATCTCCTCTTGACTTATAAGCATCGGCGGGGCGATTCTAAATACATTACCTAAAAGGCCGCCTTTTCCGAGCAACAGCCCTCTATCTTTCGCAGCCTCAAAGACTCGCCCAACTAGTGCAGTGTCTGGCTCCCTATTACGGGTCTGCTCATCAACTACTATCTCTATCGCCTGCATTAGCCCCATGCCTCGCACCTCTCCGATACTGCTCGGGTATCGCTCCTGCAGCTCCTCTAGGCCATTCCT
>Ga0115011_10000087_pt1 | contig 87423 bp, 57 predicted proteins | sample TroAtlMetagenome_2_FD_88705 | JGI IMG/M metagenome (GOLD analysis project Ga0115011, IMG submission 88705) | Marine eukaryotic phytoplankton communities from Atlantic Ocean - Tropical Atlantic ANT8 Metagenome | ecosystem: Environmental > Aquatic > Marine > Oceanic | place: Tropical Atlantic... | reverse complement strand
CTCCGTGTATTCGAATCTACACGACTCACTATTCTTCCCGTAACGACGAACCCCTTATGAACATACACCGCCAATATTCTCGCCGAGCACTCCTCAGCCGATTTGGAACGGGGCTAGGAATGCTGGCACTACCCGAATTACTTCAGGGGGCAAAAACGCCTTTAGCGCTGAAGCCAACCCATTTTCCTGCCAAGGCGAAGCATATCATCCATGTTTATCTCAATGGTGGCCCCAGCCAGGTAGATACGTGGGATTATAAACCCCGTCTCAATGAATTCTACGGCAAGCCTCTTCCGGTGTCACACCCGACCGAACGGGAAGTTGGAGTCGCGTTACCTAGCCCTTTTAAGTTCAGAAGATATGGGAAAACTGGATTATGGTGTAGTGAAATATTTGACCAAACCGCATCAAAACACGCGGATAAGATTTGCGTCATCAAGTCAATGTACGCCAATACGCCCAATCACGAACAAAGTATGCGTTTGATGAATACTGGAGATGAGCGGCTCTCGCGTCCCAGTTATGGAGCATGGCTTACTTACGGTCTTGGAACCGAGAATCAAAATCTTCCTGGCTACGTCTCTATGTGCCCCGGGCTCCCTGTCGCAGATAGTTCCAATTGGCGCAGCTCCTTTTTACCGGGCATCTATCAGGGCACCTACTTGGACACCCGCAACGACACTGTTGACAAGCTTATCGCCAACATTCGGAACGCACGACTTTCTCCACAATCCCAAAGACAACAACTAGATCTGTTAAGTCGATTAAACCGAGTCCATCAGGAGAGACGAGCGGATGATCCTAAACTTGAAGCGCGCATCCAATCATTTGAACTCGCTTATCGAATGCAGATGGAAGCAACCGACGCCTTTGATATTACAAGGGAAACGAAAGCCACTCAGGATCTTTACAATGCCTCCTCGATTCACGGCCGCCAACTGCTTATTGCACGTCGGTTAGTGGAACGAGGAGTGAGAGTCGTACAGTGTTTTCATGGCGATGTTCAACCGTGGGATACGCACGGTGGATTAGAAGCCGGTCTTCGAAATCTAGGCTCCCAGGCTGACGGTCCCATTGCGGCCCTGTTAACCGATTTGGAACAACGAGGCTTACTAGAAGAGACACTGGTAATCGTCGGTGGTGAGTTCGGACGCACGCCGGCGACCGAGATTCCTATTGGAGGAGGGATTGGTACTGGTCGAGATCATAATCATCACGGATTCACCGTCTGGCTGGCTGGGGGCGGGGTCAAAGGTGGTTATAGCTACGGCAACACGGACGAATTCGGTTATCGGGCTGTGGAGAACAGGACGCATGTCCACGACCTCCATGCAACGATGTTGCATCTTATGGGCGTTGATCACACTAAACTGACCTACCGTCATTCCGGGCGAGATTTCCGACTCACCGACGTCCATGGCGATGTCATCACGGACATCATTGCCTAATGCCTATTAAAACCCAACGAGTTTTCGTTCGCTATTTTAACACCATGAAAATACGTACCATCTATCTGAGCATGATGCTAACCGGGCTGATTATTTGCGATCTGGCCGGTGAAGATATCAGCTTTGAACAGGATATCGCTCCGGTATTAGTAAAAAGGTGCATCGAGTGTCATGACACAACACAAAAAAAAGGCGGTTTAGATCTTACGAGTTTGAAGGCCATGACTCAGGGTGGTGACTCGGGTGACGTTGTTATCCACGGAGACGCGTCTGCTAGTTACCTTATTGAGAGGATACTTGAAGGTGACATGCCGCCAACGGTTAAAGGCCTTTCTCAAAAATTGGCCGACTCCGAATTGAAACTCCTAACTACCTGGATCAACGAAGGTGTTCCGTGGCCAGAAGGGAGGGAGTTAGACCTTTACGAAAAAACCACCGAGGTAAGAGGTGGTCGAGACTGGTGGTCATTCCAGCCTATCCGGAAACCGGCACTCCCCATACCGTTAACCGATCAGCGTGTTGCTAATGAAATCGATTCGTTCATCATCGCTAAACTGACTGCGTCCGGACTTAGCCCTGCCAATCCAGCCGCAAGGTCAAAACTTGTTCGTAGATTATCCTTCGACCTCACCGGCCTGCCCCCAAACGTTGAGGATCTTAAATTCTTTTCAGAGTCTTCTCCCGAGGAGTCTTATGAACTCCTAGTCGACAAGCTGTTGGATTCTCCACAATTTGGTGAGCGTTGGGCCCGGCATTGGCTAGATCTAATTCGATTCGCAGAGACATGCGGGTATGAGCGAGATCAATTAAAGCCGAACATTTGGAAATATCGCGATTGGGTCGTCAATGCTTTCAACGAAGATATGCCCTACGATAAATTCCTTACAGACCAACTAGCAGGCGACGAGGTGTCCTATCGTAATGAACAAACTATTATCGCCACCGGGATGATTAGGGCAGGGACGTGGAACGATGAACCAAACGACCCGGCTGACTACCAGTACACTCGCCTTGAAGATATGGTACACACCACTTCTTCAGCTTTCATCGGCCTCACAGTGAAATGCGCTCGCTGCCATGATCATAAGTTTGACCCGATACGCCAATCGGATTATTATCGCTTCGCCAACGCATTTTGGTCTGGATTTATAGGTCAAGGTAATCTTGGCGGTCCATCGAAAGATCAGTTAGGATCGACGGCTTTCGGTTGGACGGACCGTGGTTCGGACATCGTGCCACTCAATCTATTAATAAACGGTGAGCGTACCAAGCCGGGGGAGGTCATCGAACCTGCGTCGATATCTACTCTTCCGATGCTCGAAGCCAGGTTCTCACCTCCACCCGAAGGATCTAACACGACGACACAACGGCTACAGCTTGCCGCCTGGCTAACACATCCTGACCAGCCGTTAACTCCACGTGTCATCGTGAATAGGCTATGGCTTCACACGATGGGGGAAGGCCTAGTTCGCACTCCCAACAATTTCGGATTTAAGGGAAGCTTACCAACGCACCCTCAATTATTGGATTTTCTGGCGTCCAGCTTAGTAACGAATGGTTGGAAGTTGAAACCGATCATCAAGATGATCGTCATGTCGAATACTTACAGGCAAGCTTCCACACACGCTAAGCAGTTGGAATACGGGGAAAAGGATTTCCTCAATACAACCTGGTGGAGGGCGAATCGAAAACGACTCGACGCGGAGCAATTGCGCGATGCGATTTTAAGGACGAGTGGCCAATTAAACCTAGCACGCGGCGGCCCGAGCTTTTATCCGGAGATGAGCGTGGAAGCATTAGAGGGGTTATCCAAAAAGTCGTCTGCCTGGGGAAGTTCCTCTTTATCCGAACGTAACCGTCGCAGTATTTACATGATGACCAAACGGTCTCGACTCTTGCCGTTGATGACAACTTTCAATTTCACTGATACCACGCTTCCCTGTGGGCAGCGTGATGTCACCACCGTAGCCACTCAGGCACTTGCTCTATTAAACAATCAGTTTGTGCATCAACAGAGCCGGGCATTCGCTGATCGCCTGCGTCGTGAACACCCAGAGAATCTCACAGGCCAGATCGTGGCGGCGTGGCAATATGCGGCTGGTCGTTCTCCGACCACATCCGAATTGGCGGCGTCTCGGCAGCACGTTATCGATCAGTCAGAGCACTATCGGGTTCGGACGGAGATCGCAGCTGATCCTGTTTTTAAGTTGACAGTGAAATCCGAACTTTCGCTTTGGCTGGACGCAAGCCAGCGGATTGAGGTCGACAAGAACAATTCAATAATTTCGTGGGGTGATGCATCAGGGTCCTCATTGGATGGTCAGCAACCAATCGATGCCGTACAGGGTGAATCTACAACGCGGCCACTGTTCGTGAAATCCGGACTCCATGGCAAACCAACCATTCGGTTCAACGGTCAGGGCCAGTATCTGAAATTAACGTCTACGCCCTTATCCGATCAATCATTTACGATCGTTACCGTCGCCAATGACAGTTCCGAAGATCAAGGCCACCGCGAACTTATTAGTAACTGGAATTCGCGCGGGCGGTCCACCAATTCACTGTTTTTAGGCCTTACCAAAGGGGGCGTTGTGCGGCTCAGCGACAAGTTCTCCAATGCTGGCAAAATTAATGACCGGAAACTGCCCTTCATTCTGAGTGCTCTGAACTCAAACGAGTCCGCGTCGACTTTTCAAAACGGAGCCAGGCTCGCAGAATCAACTCCACTCCAGAGTCGCATCGTGGCAAGCCCCTGGGTTATTGGCACGCAAGGCAATATTAATGGCGAATTTTGGCACGGAGATATTTCAGAGATCCTAGTTTACAACAGACGCTTAACTGAACCTGAACTGCGACAGGTCTGGGGATATCTGTCAAACAAATATGGAATTCAGTTGCGAGCCGATCTTTCGAGCCCTGACCGCTTAGCGCTTACTTCGTTGTGTCACGTGTTACTTAACACTAACGAATTCATATACGTCGACTAGAAAGGTTAATGAAAGTGGACCAACGATTATTTCCTTGCGGACATACTAGGCGCGAGTTTGTATGGCAAATGGGGGGCGGATTTGCAGGGCTCGCCTTGAGCAGTCTCTTGGGCGCGGACGGTTTCTTTCAAAAACATCTTCATGCGTCCGAATCTAAATCGGCGTTAGAACCTCGTGATACCCATTTTCCAGTGAAGGCGAAGCATGTTATCTTCCTGATGATGAATGGTGCCCCGAGTCAGGTCGATACCTTTGACTACAAGCCGGAATTAAAAAGGTTCGCGGGGATGCCACTTCCCCCCGATAAAAAATATATCAATTCAGGAAAACGGAAGGTCGGATTCCTTACGCCAGAATTTCGACCCTTCAAACCCGGCGGAAACAGCGGGTTAATGATTTCAGATTATTTTCCCCGCATACGCAAGCACGCAGATAAACTCGCAATTATCAACTCCTGTCATGCTGATAGTCACGCCCATGGCAGTGCATTAGTTGCCATGAATACAGGAAGTACATTTATAGGCCGCCCTTCGTTAGGAAGCTGGACCGTCTATGGCTTGGGGACAAGCAATCAGAGCCTCCCAGGGTATGTCGTCATGATGGACAAGCGAGGCGGCCCCATTTCCGGTGAGCCAAATTATTCATCTGGGTTTATGCCTTCGACGTATCAGGGCACGCTTTTCAGACCAACGGGAAATCCGATCCTTGACCTAAAAGGCCCCAAGCACGTCGATGCAAAATCACAACGCAGACAACTAGACTTATTAGCGAAGCTTAACCAAGAACACCTAAGTTCTCGTCCGGGGGGAGTTGATCTTGCATCCCGAATACAGAGTTATGAATTGGCATATCGTATGCAGGCAGAGACGCCTGAAGCAGTCGATCTCTCCAAGGAAACGCAGTCCACTCTCGACCTCTATGGTGTCAACCGCCAACCAACGGACGAGTTTGGCAAAAACTGCCTGATAGCGCGCAGGTTAGTCGAGAGAGGCGTGAGGTTTATCCAACTCTATTCCGGGGGCGGGCATTTGGCGGATACCTGGGACGCACACGTTAGTATCGAAAACAACCACGGGACACACGCTGCGGAAATTGACCAGCCGATCGATGCTTTATTGACGGATCTGGAGCAAAGAGGCCTTCTGGAAAGCACTCTAATCGTGTGGGGTGGGGAATTCGGCCGAATGCCTTTTAGTGAAGGAAAGGATGCACCTGGCCGGAATCACAACCCCTACGGCTTTTCCATGTGGATGGCAGGAGCTGGAATTAAGGGGGGAACGCGATATGGCGCCACGGATGACTTTGGCTTTGAGGCGGTAGAGGGTAAAGCCCACGTTCACGATATTCACGCAACGATTCTCCAACTGATGGGGCTAGATCATGAGCGACTAACCTATTTTCATCAAGGTCGAGAAGAGAGCCTCACCGACGTACATGGTCGTGTCATCCACGATATCATCGCCTAATGCTTCGCAAGATAAATGCCCTTACGGATTGGGTTGGGGCACTCGTCTGTCAGAGGCGGTTTGTATTTGTTTAATCCCCGTCGGAACTCTACGAGCATTCTGAATTCGGGCACGCAATTGAATCGCCATCTCCATTTGCAAGTCTTTCACTTCCGGCTGATCAATGATGTTAATTAGTTCTTCAGGATCCGATTCGTGATCATAAAGTTCAGCTCCCAAACTTCCGTTATCTCCCCATTCGGTGTACCGATATCGGTTCGTTCGTATCGAATAGCCATTGTTATACTGAGTCAATGCACTGGAACGAACAGTGAGATCCACATCTTCCAAAATGGGTCTAAGGCTCACGCCACTGACTTGCATCGGGATCTTCTGGTGTGCTAACTCGGCCATCGTGGGGTAGATGTCTACCATTTCTACAAGTCCCTTGGCCACTCGCCCCTTTTCTGTAACTCCGGGCCCGGCTATCACGAGTGGTACGCGGGTCGCATTTTCGAACAAGGTTGTTTTTTGCCAATGACCATGTTCGCCCATATGGTAACCATGATCTGAGGTAAACACCACGATTGTGTTTTCCTCTAGCCCGCTCGATTTTAAGCTAGCCATGATCCGGCCAACTTGTGCATCGGCAAATGTAATTGAGGCGTAATAAGCCTGGATGACCTGACGAGCTACTTGTTCGTCCAAGTCGACCTGGTCCTTCTTCCTGCGGATCGATGAGATTGCTGGTTGAGGTAGTTGAGAAATATAACTTTCGGGTACCTGAGGAACTTTAATCTGTTCAAGGGGGTACATTTCAAAATATTGTTTCGGGGCGACAAAGGGGGTATGTGGTCGATAAAGCCCGACAGTCATAAAGAAAGGCCGATCCTGTTTGGAAAACTTCTCCAACAACTTAATCGCTTCGGACGCAGCGATTCCATCGGTTTGTTCTTCATCTTTGCCATCCGCGGCCAGCCAACTCAAAGTTCCACCAAAGTTGTTGGGGACCAACGAAAAGATCTTATCTTCCTCTTCTTTATCGCGTCCCCGAGGGTTAATGGTGTAATTCCATGAATAGGGGTCGTCATGACCGGAGGTTCCAATGTGGCGCGGCACATTGTAATGGAAGACCTTCCCAATACGAACTGCAAAATAGTCGTCAAGACGAAACATCTGTGGGATGGTCAGCACATTCGGTATATGTTCCCGAATATAAATCGCATTTCGTCTGACCAAGGTTTGATCCGGGTACATCCCAGTCATGAATGAAGCGCGGGAAGGGCCGCACAACGGATATTGGCAATGCGTATTTTCAAACAAGACGCCGCGCGCCGCAAGGCGATCGATATTCGGCGTCTCGACCTGGGGATGCCCGTAAGCCCCCAAATCACAATTGAGGTCATCACAAATTAGAAAAAGAATATTGGGACGGTCTGCACCATGGGCGGTTGTTACTGATAGCCAAACAAGCAAAGTCGAAAACAACAGTGAACTCAAAAAGCGATTCATTTTATTTACTCCCGTCTTTAAGGTCCGTTACCTATTAAGGTTATAAGTCAGGCCGAGATCATTCTTAAGGACTGCATTGATCTTGGCATCCATGAGAATTCTATATTTTGCAAGGACGTCCTCATATTCGCCGTTGTCCGATAGATTCTTATATTGTTTCGGATCGTTGGTCATGTCGAACAATTCTTCACCTGCGTCGCCAGAACGCCCGTACCGTATATAGGCCCATTTCTTACTTCGCAACAGGAATCCCTTACCGTTGACACAAAAAGCCGCATCCCGCACCTCATGACGGGGATGAGTTAACATCTTTGATATATCTCTTCCCTGCAGTCGAACTGGCGCCTTCATTCCGCACAGTGCCGCGACAGTGGGGTACAGGTCAAGTAATTCCGCTAAAGAACTACATACCGCCGGTTTGTTGCCCGGGACACTAATAATTAGTGGTACTCGGGCGGATTCATCGTGCAAGCTCACCTTGGCCCAGAAGTCATGCTCGCCCAGATGATAACCGTGATCACTAGTGAAGATTACAATCGTCTTATCGGCCACTCCAGATTCTTCAAGCGCCTGCAAAACTTTCCCCACTTGTTTATCCATGAATGAAACTGAGGCATAATAGCCGGCGACAGCTTTACGTTGTTGGTCAACATCCATTTTCATATTTACACTGGTCTTATAATTTATACCGGCCTTTGGTATATCATCCCAATCCCCTGGCACCTTCGGTGGTAACACCATTTCGTCATAAGGAAACGGCGCATAGTATTTCTTTGGTGCAACGAAGGGGACATGGGGACGAACAAATCCCACTCCGATAAAGAACGGTCTTGTGGCATGCTTCCGGATCAGTTCTGCAGCTTTCTCGGCTGTCCTACCATCCGAATGAGTGAGGTCATCGCCCTCCGCCTCCACCACGACAAAGGTGTTACCACCTTTCACTGGAAGCGACCGGTCCGGATTACCTTCTAAGGTCCATCCACGACCGGGTGCCTTCCATTCTGGGCCTGGGCTATTAAATCTTTCCGTCCAGCATCGATCGTCATCAGCGCCATCGGTTCCCTGTTCGATACCACCGGGAACTCCCATATGGAAAAGTTTACTGACGCGAGCAGTATAATATCCATGTTGCCGAAAATACTCCGGCCACATCATACGGTCTCCAATCATTGGGCGAGGGTTCTGATACCCCAGCATTTTTACGGCATGAGGATAGTATCCCGACATAAAAGAGGCTCGAGAAGGACCACAATAAGTCCCTTGGCAGTACGCATGGGTGAAACGGACACCCTTTGCAGCGAGAGAGTCGATATGCGGGGTCTTGCAGACCTGATTGCCATAACAGGACAAGGCAGTATCGGTGAGGTCGTCGGAAATTATGAACAGCACGTTATGGGTCGGCTCATCGGCACTCGTGATTGTATTGATGTTCAGCAAGCCGACCAGGAGGATCAGCAGTGTTAAAGATTTCATTATTCACCTCAGAGACTAGAGCAAGAACCTTAGTTTTAACATATTGTGTTTGGCTGAGTAGCAACAACAACGAAGGCTCATGCAATGCCTGACAGGATTGGCCTACCATCAGGCGGATTACGCCAACCAAACTTTTTATTAGAATGAAAGCACTTGTTATGAACCATCTCACAATAGAGAAGAAAATGAAATCAAAAGCCTTAATTCCGTTTGTAATCCTGTCTTTGCTTTGCTTACTACCCCACCAGACGTCGGCCACCGATAGGAATCCGGAAAGAAGGAATCGTCCGAATATCGTTATCATCCTAGTTGATGATATGGGGTTTTCTGATATTGGATGCTACGGTGCGGAAATTGACACACCAAATCTAGATGCTCTAGCCGGTAATGGTCTTCGTTTTACACAGTTTTATAATAGCGGTCGTTGCTGTCCCACCCGGGCGAGCCTGATGACTGGCCTTCACCCTCATCAGGTCGGCATAGGCCACATGACCGAACCGCCTAACCAGCCGTTAGGTTTCGAAGGGGCGTATCAGGGCTACCTAAATAAACAGTGTCTAACGATTGCCCAGATGCTGAAGACCGGAGGTTACCACACCCTCATGACTGGGAAGTGGCATTTAGGTTACGCCGACTCTACCAATTGGCCGAACCAACGAGGGTTTGATAGGTTCTACGGAGGCATCACCGGAGCCTTCAACTACTTTAAGCCGGGTGGTGACCGAATGATCTCGGAGGATAACGTCGAAATAGAGACTCCGGAAGACTGGTACGCCACGGATGCGTTTACTGATAAAGGGATTGAATATATCAGTGAAGTACGAAAATCGAGTGCTAAACCTTTCTTTTTATATTTGGCTTATAACTCTCCCCACTGGCCGTTAAATGCAAAATGGGATGACTACCAGAAATATCGCGGAAGATATTCAAGCGGTTGGCAAGCAATATCAGATGAACGCTTTGCAAGACAAAAACAAATGGGCCTGTTTAGCGCAGAGGTCACACAGGCCCCCTTAGAGGCACCGAATTGGGATTCCCTCGATGATGGTGAACGCGATCGTCTAGATTCTATACAAGCTGCCTACGCTGCCTGCATCGATAATATTGACCAAAACATTGGTCGGCTCGTAGGCTACCTAAAGGAGACGAATCAACTTGATAACACCCTGATTCTTTTCTTATCCGATAATGGAGCCTGTCAAGAAGGGGGTGTATTAGGACGGGGTGATGAAGAAATGGTTCGTAATCCTCCGCTCGAAACGGTTGACGGCGTCAGGCAAGGCCTTGCATGGGCCAACGCAAGTAATACGCCCTTCCGATTATTTAAGCACTTTGTGCACGAGGGGGGGGCTTGCACCCCGATGATTGCACATTGGCCTGCCGGCATACCGTCCAAACGCAATGGAACGTTCACTAGGCAGCATGCCTATTTGCCAGACTTCATGGCAACCTGTATTGACTTAGCTGGCGTTGACTATCCGCTCGACATGCCACCACTAGTCGGCAAATCATTAATGCCTGCGTTCAAATCTGAACGGAAGCCTGTTCATACGGAGCCTATCTACTGGGAACACGAAGGCAACGCGGCGATGCGTGAAGGGGATTTGAAATTAGTTCGTGAATACGAGAAGCCCTGGGAACTTTACGACCTTTCAAAAGACCGGACTGAATTGAATGATCTAGTGACAAAGGAAACAAATATTGCCGGGAAAATGATACGACAGTGGGAATCTTGGGCAAGCGAAAATGGTGTCGCCTATCCACGGCGATTTAATATGTATCAATTTCTACGAGAGAAACAAAAACGAGAAATCAAAGACCGCGAATAGCCTGTATCAGCAAACAAGCGAGGTGGATTCAATTGGGAGCTAATGCCGCGACGAGTGTTACTTCGTGCGCGTGCACAGATTTCGATGATATCTAACCGTCTTATAGAGCTTTTAGGTATTCGACCAGATCTCGGACCTCGGCCTGATTGAGCGCCCGAAGACCAGCCACCTTCTCAGGTGAGTGGTCTTCAGTAAGAACCGACTCCAACGTCTTCGCGCGTCCATCATGTAGAAACCGAACTTTTCGGTAGACTCCAACTAAAGAAGGCGTGTTAAAGCCTTGATAAGCATCCTCCTCTTCTCCGGTTCCCACGTCATGGATCTGACCGTCGGTGAAATAATCCCCATTATGACATTCCGTACAGCCGGCGACTTCACTTTGGAAGATTTTTCGCCCCCTAACAGCGGAGGCAGTAAGTTTTCCATCCGCGGTCCTAGACGGGTTCTGGGGCAGTTTCAGAGCATCAAGGAATTCAACGACGTCTAGTGCTTGGTTCGGTGTAACACCATCGCCCAGCATAGTCACTGTAAACGATTTTCGCATCGCATCTGCCAGATCACCCTGCCATCCGTGCCACGTCCAGGGAGCCGTCTTCTTGATGTTATAGAGTGGCAGGACTGTTTTATTAGTTAATTTAGTACCATCGTTCCATGTGTCCATTGTCCGTGAACTTATCCCACCATTGTAATGACAGCTATGGCAACTATACCATTGATCAAGACTTTGGCGTCCATCAAAGAAGAGGGCGGCTCCGTTCCGCTCGGAACTAACCTCAGGGACCGGTCCTAACGAAATCTCGGACAAGATCTGCTTCGTTTCCACGTTGACGATCTGCACGGAATTGTTCAGATAATTGGCAACATAAACTGTCTCGTTATCCATAGCCATTGCCATGCCCATCGGCCGACCTCCGACGTCTATTCGATAAAAAAGGTCAGTGTCGGCTAAAAGCCGCCTATCGATTAAGTCGCCAGGACCACCGTTCCCACTAAACGGCAGATCGGGTTTGCGATAAACCAGTAATTCGTGGGTACCCGACGCGGATACAACCATACGATGTTCATTGTCACTCAGCACGAGCCCGTGCGGGTCAGCCACCGCTTTCCCTGGGACGTCTAACGATATCGCTTCTCGATATGCAGGGCCATCCAGTCGAGCTCGTCCTATTCGACTCGCTAAGACCCAACCCAGACGAATAAATTGAGTCGTTATCGGGTTATCTCGGTACACCATCCATGGGAAATAAACATAGACGCCATCTACAGAAGCCTGTAGATGTCCAAGATTGATCGCTCCGGTCATATATTGCGTGTAGAGCTTCTCTCCCGAAGCCACGTCCAACACTGCGATTCTACTGTCACCACTGAGCCCGACAGCCAGACGCTTACCATCTCTTGATAAGGTGAGATACCTTGGCCAGTTACCGACATCAAATACGCGCAGCGTCTTCAGCGTTTCGAGATCGACTTCTGCGACAGTGCCGTTGGCAGTTCGACCGACGTAAAGTTTCTTCGTCTGGTTTTCCAACGCAAACCCGACCGGTTCGTAACCTACCTTGGAACGTGCCACCTCCACAAGACGTTCACCGACGATTTCAAGTTTCACGAGCTCCGAGGAATGAGTACAACTGACCAGCACAAACTTCTCGTCATCCGTCACTTCAATATAGGCAGGGTATTCACCGACAATGCATTCATCTAAAACGCGTTTCTTTGAAACGGAAATAAGCGAAACGGAGTTTGAAAGTTCGTTCGCCGTGACTAGGAAGCCCGTCCTACGAGCCAAGGCAACGTCCACCGGAGACCGATGTACTATTTGTCTCTTGGTAAGATTGGGTGCCTGTGCTAAAAGTGGCGTGATCGGCCCGAAAAGACAAAGGATAAGAAAGACAGACTTATTCATTTTTGTTTGGCATTTAGGGTATAAAAGAAATTGCTTATCCTTCCATAATAACAGAATAGCTTTAAGAACACCCTTTTCACATTGGTTATTGCTTGATTGTAACTACCACGAATTCTATACTGCTATGTACTTAACCCAATCATGATAAGTTGAGACATTTCATACTCAGGAGAAATACGATGAAACTTTTTGTAGCTACAACCCTTGGCCTACTTTTGATGGCAACCAGTGCTTTTGCAGCTGAAGTCAAAAGTGGACTTCAGGCTGGTGACGATATTGGTGCCTTCTACGTGACGAAAGTTGCCGGCGCTGAAGCCGACGGTGTTAAAACCAAGGCAAACCTTTGCTATCGCTGTAAAAATGGTAGCCGGCCCCAAGTCATGGTTTTCACACGCTCAAGCGACGACAAGGTTGTGAACCTCATCGATCAGCTTGATGCAGCGATCGTGAAAAATGAAGCTAAGCAGCTTCGTGCTTTCGTCAATGTTTTAGGTGATAGCCGCGGTGCCGCAAGTAAAGACGTAAAGTCAATCGCTGGTGCAAGTAAGGCTAAGAATGTACCATTCGTACTTCCTAACGAATACGAGAACGGTCCTGACAACTACCAATTGAACCCAGAAGCTGAAGTTACAATCTTGGTTTGCAACAAGAGCAAGGTTGTCTCGAGTCACGCTGTGAGTTCGGTTAAAGAGTTAGACGTAAAGAAGATTCTTGCAAGTGTAACAAGTAGCCTTAAATAGGCCTCCAGTTCACTAAAGAGAAACCAAGGGCCTCGTCGAGTTGTGCACAATTCGACGAGGCCTTTTTTTATGACAACGCTATGGCTAATTGTTAGAATCGGAAGAGGTCAACCATCGATTAATGTTACACGGGCTATTTATGAGCACTCGTCTTCCCTTCATGCTTATTTTGCTTTTTCTCTTAGGGCCTGCGTTTCCTGCCAAGGGGATGGACGGAATTCCCAACTTCGATACGGAAGTCAAACCCATTCTCATCAAACACTGCATTTTATGCCATGGTCCGGGTAGGCAGGAGAGCGGCTATCGAATTGATCGGTTTGAGCTCCTGAAGGGTGGCGGTAATTCAGGAATCCCGGCCATTACAAAGGGAGATGCCGCCAATAGTCCTATGTATCAACGGATTAATTCGCGTGATGAAAGCTTACGTATGCCCCCAAAAGGGCAGACGCTAACGGCTGAAGAAAAACTAATTATTCGCAAATGGATTGATCTTGGTAAGGAGGCACCTCAAACGAAGATAACGAATCCTTATACTGACCACTGGTCATTCCAGGAGATCCGTAACCCTCTTCCCCCAGAACCACGCGACCGAACACAACTACGAAATGAAGTTGACCACTTCATCCAGGCTAGACTTGAACAAAGTGGATTGACGCTAGCGCCGCAGGCGGATCGGCATACCCTGATACGTCGAGCCTACCTCGTCATGCTAGGCCTTCAACCAACCCCCGAGGAAATCGACTCGTTTGTAAAAGACCGGGATTCCGGGGCTTACGTGAGACTCATCGAATCGATATTGGCCAGTCCGCACTATGGTGAACGCTGGGCGCAGCACTGGCTGGATTGTGTTAGATATGCTGAATCGACGGGCTATGAAATTAACAGGTCAATTACCAATCTTTACCCTTACCGCGACTATGTCATCAAATCATTCAACGCCGACCTGCCTTATGATCAGTTTCTTCGCGAGCAAATAGCTGGGGACCATTTCCGCAAAGACGCCGCAACGGGGTTTTTGATGGTAGGTCCCCATGACACTAATCCGAGTCCTGATCCCAGGCTCACGGCTATGCAATTTCAGGATGGACACGATGAGATCATTAAGACAGTAAGTGCCGTCACGATGGGGCTAACTCTGGGTTGCGCACGTTGCCACGACCATAAGTTCGATTCGCTAACGCAAGAGGATTATTACAAGTTTCAGGCGGTCTTCGCGGGTGTGAGTTATGGTTCCAGACCAGAGCAGGGCCCGGAATTTAACAAAATGAAGCGAGATGCCGCAACGCTCGTGCCTCGTATCGAACAATTACACAGTCAAGCCAAGATCCTTAGGAATCGATTTCAACTTATGCCGCCGTTGGACCTCCGGGAATACGACGAGTCGTTTCAACCGATCAAGACTCAGCGCGTTAAATTTCTGATAAATCGCACCACCGATGGTGCTAATCCAGAACTTGACGACGTAGAAATTTGGACACTAGCGGACGATGGGGGGCGGAGTTTTAATGTCGCGCACCGAGATCGGGGGGCTGCGGCTATTTCGAGTGCGACAGCAAAAGGAAATCAGGGTAAGTCGGCCAATCTTTTATTGGATGGCAGCCGACAGTTGCTTCTCTACTACAAAGCAGCGGACAAGGAAAACGTTTGGTTTGAAATCATCTTCGACAGGCCCTATACAATCAATCGAATTACGATCAAACCTCGTGGACGCGCCGTTCCCGCTGACTATCAAATTCAATATCAAGCAGCCGAAAACGAATGGGTTACCCTTATCGACTCTCAAGATCGGTATCCCCACCTCACGGATACCCGTGATGAAAAAACGCTTCAACTGCGGGGATTGTCAGTGAATGAGGTTAAGACGATTGTTGAGAACACCCGGGAACTTCGGAATCTGACAAGCAAATACGACAAGCTGATGCGAGGCCCTCATATTTACGTCGGTGAACTACATCCCCCTCGGCCGACGTTCCTTATGCTGGGTGGTGACCCACAAAAACCTGACAAGCTCGTGAATGCCGGATTTCTTTCGTCCATCAGTTCACAGGATACCTATCCCGAACTCCCTGAAAATCGGCGGAGGCTAGCCCTGGCCTCCGACATTGCCACCGCAAATAATCCATTAACTGCTAGGGTGATTACGAATCGGATCTGGCAGCACTATTTCGGTACTGGCATTGTCGATACGCCGTCGGATTTCGGAGTCAATGGCGGAATACCCTCTCATCCGCAACTACTTGATTGGTTGTCAACGTATCTAACAGACCACCGGTGGTCATTAAAGCAATTGCATCGTATTGTGCTTATGTCCGCCACTTTCAGACAGGAGAGCCACACGAATACAAAAGCTTACGAAATAGACAGCCAAACCCGACTACTCTGGCGATTCCCTCCCAGACGATTAGAGGCCGAGGTTCTTCGGGACGCCATACTCAGAGCTAGCGGACGGCTAAATACTCGACAATTTGGCCCTTCCTTTTCTTTTTTTGAGCCACGCACTAGTCCATTCGCCACTCCAATACCTGTAACAGAATTCAACGAAGATGGATGGCGGCGGATGATTTATGGCGAAAAACACCGACTAGCATCCGTTGGCGTCTTTGGCGTTTTCGACTGTCCTGATTCAAGCCAAATGACTCCAAAACGCTCCAGCAGCACCTCCGCCATTCAGGCCCTGGCCTTGTTTAACAGTGAATTTGTGAATCGACACGCAGGTTTCCTATCCGATTCAATGTTGTTAGCTGCAGAAACACCACGTTCACAGATCCAACTCGCTTTTTTGCGTACCGTGTCCAGACCGCCCACCGAACTGGAATTGCAGATGTTAATCCCTTTTGTTCAGGCAAACGGGTTCGAAGCATTAGGTAGAGTTCTCCTGAACCTCAATGAATTCGTCTTTCTCAACTAAACCAACCTACTAGTTTTGCAATTCCGTCGATGGGATGGACAGCTAGGATTCCAACATTCCAATAACATTTATGCACAAGCAACTATTAAATCGTCGCGGGTTCCTTACGCAGAGTCAGTTCGGCCTGGCAGGGATTGCTTTAACGAGTCTCCTTGATGCGGAGAACTTACTGGCAAAAGGAAGCGTCGAATTCGACCCTGCTAAACCTTTCCTAGCCAGAACGCCCCATTTTAGGCCGCGAGCAAAAAACGTGATCGTCATCTTTTGCGCCGGCGCCGTTAGCCACGTCGATTTTTGGGAACACAAACCGGAGTTAATAAAGCAACACGGAAAGCCGTTGCCAGGCAACGAGCGGTTAATTTCTTTTCAAGGTGAGAATGGAACGCTTCAAAGGCCTCTTTGGGATTTCGTACCGCGCGGTGAATGTGGCAAGATGATTTCCAAGATTGTTCCTCACATCGGGTCCTGCGTTGATGACATCTGTTTCCTTCATGCAGTGCATACAAAATCCAGTACACACGGGCCTGGTGAAAACCTTATGTCTACCGGCTTTAATCGTGAGGGTTATCCCGGGATGGGTGCCTGGATTTCGTACGGACTAGGGACGGAGAACCAGAATTTACCAGCTTTCGTTGCAATTGAAGATCCTCGTGGAACTCCGCAATCCGGCTCGAACAACTGGACCAACGGATTTCTCCCCGCCGCGTTTCAGGGCACGGCGTTTAGTACTACCAAACCTATCCGACACTTGTTATCGCCAGCTGCCATCCCCCCCATTAAGGGCCAAGCCAGCCTGGCGATGTTGAAATCCCTGAATGAATTGCATCGAAAGAATTTTCAAAGTGACACTGCGCTATCCGCCAGAATTTCCAGCTATGAGCTGGCGGCCAAGTTGCAGTTATCTATTCCAGATGCTACCGACGTCAGCTCGGAATCAAAACATACTATTGAACTTTACGGCGCTGACACTGAGGATCAGGTGAAAGCCGACTTTGCTAAAAATTGCATACTCGCCCGTAGACTTGTGGAGAAGGGGGTTCGATTCGTGCAGCTGTTCAACGGGGCGTATGCCTCTGGTGGGAAGATTAACTGGGACACGCATAATAACATGCCAGGACTGGTGCCAGGGCATGCTCAAGTGCTGGATCAGCCTGTTGCCGGCCTTATCAAGGATCTCAAGCAGCGCGACCTATTAAAAGACACCCTCGTGGTCTGCTGCACGGAATTTGGTAGGATGCCGATGTTCCAAGTCGGAAATGATGGAAGGGACCATAACCCAGAGGGTTTTACAATTTGGCTCGCGGGAGGTGGTGTGAAGGGAGGAATGTCATATGGTGCCACTGACCCATTTGGCTATAAGGCCGAGATCAATCGTCTATCTATTCACGATATCCACGCGACGATCCTACATCTTTTGGGCCTAGATCATACCAAGCTGACGTACTATCACAATGGACTTCAAAGACGCCTTACGGATGTGCACGGGCACGTTGTAGAGGAAATAGTTAGCTAAACTATACAGAAAGGCGACTTGGTAAGAACGGAGTCCTGCTACCAAGGCCATTTTAGATTGAGGGTAGTGGAGCAAGCGTTATGCGCTTATTGCGCTTTACAACCACAGCCAACCAATTACTCGTCAAACACCATACGCCTTATCGTTCGATCGACGAACGCCCGATAACGGCCAATACCGTGTTCTTCTCCGGCTAGCTTATAGTGCGTGTAATTAGCGTCGCTATAATCATATTCAAAAATCCCTGGCATCACTACCTTCCCTGCGCGGTCCGGGATGGCCGGACCTGTATGACCAAATGCTTTGGCAAAGCCGTAGGCCGTTTCTTGTGCAGAAATGTGAGCAACATTTCCCCGCTTGCCACCGTAGTAGGGAACTACGCGATCAGCCGTTCCATGAAAATAGACGACTTTAGCACCACGAGTGGGCCGTTTTTCTTGGTCATATAAATTCTTCCCCTCTTCGCTGGAGATCCAGAATGAGCCGTGATGATATTGTTTTTCAATCATACTGGCTACAAGGCAAATCGCCTTATCAAAGGGCTTTCTGTCGATCTCAATCAGGAGGCGGTGAATCAGACCACTCCCATTCGAGGACCCGATTATCGTTATATTGTCCATATCAGCGTCTCGTTCGCGAGTTCGCAAGTATTCTATAATCTCCTGGATGAACGCCACATCAGGTGCTGCACTCGCCTCACCGAAAACATTCCAACTGCGGCGATACCCCTGCGGGCAGACGAAAATCACATCTTTGAGATAGTTAAGGTGGTTAATCGCATTTTCTGCCTGTCCACCGTTGCCATGAAGGAAGATAACAACAGGAAGTTGTTTCTCAACAACGAGAGGCTTGCGGATCAAGACCCGTCGAGCCCATCCGCCGGATTCTTGTTCCCACTCTTGGCGAATCCGGAACTCATCAACCTGGGTTCTTGGCCGTTCGACGGGCGCGTCACGGGTCATAGCGATAATGTGTTCGCTAATAGTGATCTTTCCGTCTTTGTTTCGATCATTTGTAGAAAACAAACGGCGAAGATTTACGGGTATCTCCGATATAACAAGCACGCCGTCACCATTCTTGTCCCAGGATTTAAAGATTTCCAACGATTTCGTTTGGCCATAGGCTGTTAAAGGAATGAGCAACATAAAGAGTCCGAGCATAGACGTTTTTAACATGCTGAAATAAGCCTTATTTTTTAGTACTTCGACGTTCATTCTCTGCCGTAGAAATCGTTTGGCGAGGAATCGCACCAAATAGGTATGCACATAGAACTATATTTTAGCGTAAAATACACCATTACGAGTCCCCATCAAAGTCTCACCTCCCATGCCGACTTCTAACCTCCTCACTAGACGCAACTTCTTCCAAGCTGGTGGTATCGCGCTTGGTGCATTATCTCCCCTCGGGCTATCGCTGGAACAAGTTCTCGCAGCCGAAGCGAACGCCAAGAACTCCAAACAAATCAATGTGATTTTCATGTTCTTACAGGGCGGGGCCAGCCAGCTCGACATGTACGATATGAAACCTGATGCCCCTAGTGAAATACGAGGCCCGTATTTCCAAACACCCACGAAGACGCCTGGGATGGGGCTGAGCGATCAATTGCCGATGTTGTCGCAGCATACCGACAAATTTTCTTTGATTAGATCGATGCACTCGTTCACCTCCAAACACGGTGAGGGTGACGTCCACATCATGTGTGGTACTCCGGTCGATAAGAATTTACAAGGCCCTGGAATTGGAGCGGTTCTTTCAAAGCAGCAGCCCCAAAAAGCTCCCGTACCGCCGTTTGTTCATTTCGGCGACATGAAACATCCCGCCTATACGGCTCCAGGATTTGCCGGTGTCTTAGGCCGCCACTACGACCCTTTCGTCATCAACCAGGATCCCAACTCTAAGAATTTTAGAGTTCAGGAGTTTGATACTGCCGAGGATATAGACCTCGGGCGATTGAAGGGACGAAAATCATTACTTCAATCTCTAGACCGGTATCAGTCTCAACGTGAAAAACAACTCTCATTTGCACAGGAATACGACCGCTTTACTGAGCGCGCTCTAAGTATGTCTACGAGTCGCAAAGCGAAAGAAGCCTTCGATCTTAGTCAAGAATCAGAAATAATACGCAACCGTTACGGTCGGAATCGTGTTGGGCAGGGCATGCTGATGGCCCGACGACTTATCGAAGCGGGTGTCCGTTTTGTGACAATTCAGGGCTATGTTGATACCGGGATTTACGCCTGGGATCACCATTGGGGAATTTTCCCCCACCTCGACATTCAGCTTCCGATTTACGATCGGAGTTATTCCGCGCTTCTCGAAGACCTCGATCAACGTGGTCTACTTGAAACCACGCTTGTCATCACCGCCGGGGAATTTGGCCGTACCCCCAGGATCAACGACAACAAACGGGGGCCCGGACGAGATCACTGGGGCCGTTGCTTTAGCCTGACCATGGGTGGCGGTGGAGTAAAAACGGGAATGGTCGTCGGTTCCAGCGACAAGTATTCCTCAAGCCCCGACCAGCGGCCCGTTTCAGTACCTGACTTTGTGGCTACTGTCTACGCAGCTCTAGGCCTCGATCCTACGGAATCCACCGTCAGTCAGGGGCGACCTATCAAGATGCTGCCAGACGGTACTCCGGTTCGGGAACTTCTATAGACGCGTAGAGTTGTTGCTCACGAAAATAACTCGTAGATTGGTTTTCCCTCCGCGAGCCGATGGGGTCGACCGGTTTGGTCGAGAATGTCCGAATTCGGATTAACACCAAAACGCCAATAAATCGTGGCTGCCAGATCGCCAGGCGTCACTGCTTTTTCAACCGGATAAGCTCCAATATTATCGCTGGCTCCGTGTACATATCCGCCCTTGACACCCCCGCCAGCCAATGTGATGCTGTAGCAATCAGGCCAGTGATCACGGCCGGCATTCGCGTTAATCTTGGGCGTTCTACCGAATTCACCCATCCCGATTACCAGCGTGGAATCTAGTAACCCGCGGTCTTCAAGATCATTGATCAAGGCAACGAATGCTTTGTCCATGGGAGGTACAAGTCGATCCTTATGTTCCGCGAAGTTATTAGCGTGAGAATCCCAATTTTGACCCTGTTGCCGAAAGTCGTAGACGTTGACAAATTGCACGCCTGCCTCGACTAATCTTCGTGCCATTAATAGGTTTTGTCCTCGCAACTGATGGCCTGATATATTCCGAACACCCTGTGGAGTCTTTTCATCGTAAAGGCCGTAAGCCGCACGCGTTGCATCCGATTCTTCCTCAATCTTCAACGCTTTGCGTAACCGCGCGGACTGCATCAACTCAAGGGCCTTTTTTAAATGGGTTTCGAAACCTTGTTCCGAGGTCGCCCTTTCTACTAAGCTACCGGAATTAATTTGATGCAACAAATGCTGGCGGGATTCGAGACGAACGATAGGTAAATCATCAGGTCGGTTGAAGGCGTCAGCACGAAAGGTTGCCTTGGAAACATCACCTGTAATTTGAAAAGGATCATAAGCCTTTCCCAAAAAGCCCCCCCCCTGACAAGGCACGGGGATAACATTCCTAAAAACCCATGGCAACGCGACGAAGGGGAGTTCCCGTTCGAGGTCGGCGCGCAACATGGCGAGTGCGGCACCATAAGCTGGATAATACTGGCGAATGGGCTTGAACTCCTCCCTATCGCCTTGGGGAGACTGACGTCCCGTTAATGATTCAGTTGACGCTGAATCATGAAGGCGATTGGTGTGATGCATACTGCGAACTACACAAATCTTATGCATATTTTTGGCATGCTCCGGCAAGAGTTCGCTAATGAAGGTTCCCGGCATGGTGGTGCTGACTGGCTTGAATTCGCCTCGTATGTTGTCCGAGGCCGTCGGTTTCATATCAAACATGTCAAGATGACTCGGTCCGCCATAATAAAACACGACAATACACGAATTAATCTTGGTGGGCCCGACGATCGGACTTGGCTCGGAAGCGTTTAATATTCCTGGCAAAACAGCATTGGAAAAACAACCGACGCTGCCCAGGCGCTGCAATACATAGCGACGTGAAATTTTCACTTGGTTACCTGCCTTCTAAGGGTTTCGTCATGAAGTTCCTCACCCCGCCAAACGAATGAAGTCGCCTCTTGCTTCGTTTCAACTCACTGCTTCCGAACAAGAATGTTGTTACCGCCCGCGTTTGTTATCGTTAGTTCTTGCTGGCGTCTCCGTGATCTTTTGTAATTCACTTGCGACGAGCTGGGCGACAAAAGCATTACCCCGTTCATTCCAGTGCGGATCTGTATCGAAAACTAAAGGAAACTCGTCCGTTTGCTGGAAGGGTTCAAGCATGTTGACAATGGGAAACGTTGCCTCCTCTATCTTACTATCGAAGAATTTGAAGATGACATTCTGATGTTCTTCAAAGTCGCCATAAGTCTCTGCTTCCCAGTTATTGGGAGACTCCTTGTCACTCCAATGGTGATACCTGGGAGCCAAAAACAAAACAAACTTCATGTCATTGTGTTGACAGTACTCAGCAATATCCACAATGCGTTCATAGGACGCCTCGAAATAGGACCGAGTTACTTCGAGGGGATATCGATAGATAAAAAAGCGATCACGTTCCTTGACGTCGTCTACGGGGATCTCAAAATTGTAATAATCCAGAGGGTCATGGGGGCTAAATTGTTTGTCGAGACGTCGCCATAGTCTGAAAGGCGCTAAAATGGCCGGCTGCACTGGTTTCGCTAACCTCCACAATGCACCCAGGTGAGGCTTGGCGTAAGGCATGCCAGCACCTCTAAATCGTATCGCTTCGGATGAACTATCGATGCTTAAGGTGTAGTGAAAGTCATCTCCAATATCCGTACAATCAAGCATCAACGTGACGATTGTGGGTGAATATTTAGGCAGGATCTTTTTCAGCAACTGCTCGTGCAGTAAGGGAGAGTAGCTTAACATTCCAGCATTCAAAACACCAACGTCGGAGATTCCTTGCTTTACGAATATGGTTTCCAACTGCTCCGGGTAGGAATCTTCTGCATTAACCCAGGCCCCAAAAGTAAAGGAATCCCCTAAGCAAACGATCCGCTTATCTTTTTTACGAAAAGCCTGGACGGTATAAGCGGTACGCAACCTATCTGCATTGGTGGAAACAACCACGTTACGTCCCTCAAACCTTCCGAGGTCGTAAGACGTATTCGGCAGCAAGACATGATGGTTTGCCGCAGACCTGACAAATTCAAATTCACGTAGTGCTAGCGACGGAACTAGACTTCTCAATCCAAATTCTAATGCGATTAGGCATAACAAAAGACTGGTAAAACCCAGCACGATCTGCCGCCATCGCACCTGCCACTTAGCTACACACCAACAAAAGCAAACGCCTAGTGCCCAGTAGAGGACTATCGAAAGAAACGCCACTTCTGCACTAGCTGAACCATTATGTGAGAGGCCATCGACCCTTCCCGACGCAACTAGTAATCCAGCGGTGACTGACGCTAATGTGCCCAGAGCAAAGAGTATTCTTGAGAGCCGCTTCATCTAGTTCCACCGATACTATAGGATATCAATCCCCGTTAAGGAATAATCGCCAACGCACGTTGATCTTCGCAAACAAAGTACCCCAACGCTTTGTCCTTCATGTCCGTTATTAGCCAAGTGTTGTTCTCATAGGAATTTTGCGTGCGCGTCTCACCCGCTGCCAGTTCACCGTATGCCTTTGGTTTCCCATCATACCCAATCCATATTATTTTTATTTTATGGCCACGTGTATTTTCAAAGACCACTTCGATATTTTCGCCGTTACCGGACTTGGGCACATCGGATATATCTTGGGTCGCCACAAACTTCAGTCTGAGGTTCGGTTTTTCAACTGGTGCATCAGGGTCGGGCAAAACGATCGTCGCTAAATTAATGCCGGCCACAATCTTCGTCGAGGGCAACTCGTCGCGGAGCCTGCTTATACCCCTTGTGCTTATCATGGTTTGCCAGACATAAAGGTGAGTCAAACCTTTCAGGTGAAGGAGGTCATTAATCCCCTTATCTGAAACCTTGGTCCCAAATAAATTCAGGTAGTGTAGTTTGCTTAGTCCCGAAATATGTTTCAGGCCAGCATCATCAACGTTTGTTAACTCCAGATGCAACTTTCGGAGCGTGTCTATTTTCGCCAAGTGAGCCAGGCCCTGGCTTGATATATTCGTTCTTTTTAGATTAAGGACGACAACATCTTCCAATGCGGCTACATGAAGTAAATCTCTGTCACTGACATTCCGTTTCCCTAGATGAAAAGAAACTTCTAATCCTCCCGGAATTGCCTCAATTCTTCCGCCCGACTTTTCGATCGCTGACCTAACTTCGACGTCCTGGCCGTAAATTACGCTACCAAGCAGGTTCGCGATACAGAGGGCGACAAGTATTTTCATTTCATCGGAACCTAGAACAAGGGTAAAGCGTTTCCATTACATATTTGGAAGGGCCGGTCAAACTGGTCGATCAGTTCGATCTGAGGATCGATTCCCATGGCCTTTAATGCTGTCGCGTGAAAGTCACCGGGAGTGCAGGGATTCTCACGGGGGAGTGCCCCATTGGTATCACTACTGCCAAATACCTGACCACCCCGAATACCACCACCGGCCAGGGCCATCGAATAAACCGCAGGGTAATGGTCGCGGCCCGCATTATTATTTATCTTTGGCGTCCGACCAAAATCAGTAAGAAACACGACAAGTGTTTCTTCCAGCAGTCCTCTCATTTCCAGATCCGTGAAGAGCGCGGCAACACTTCGGTCGAAAATCGGTAAAAGGGCATTTTTCAGCTTTTTGAAATTATCCCGGTGCGTGTCCCAATTCTCACCGCCTCCACCTGCTAGGTCCCCTGCGCCTGCACATACCTGTACCACTGGAACGCCAGCCTCGGTTAATCGCCTTGCCAATAGCATGCTTTGACCGCCAATATGGTCGCCGTACATAGCACGGATACGTGGGTCTTCATTCTCGAGGTTATAGGCTTCCCGCACATCCGATCCTAACAGCATGTCGGCTGCCATCTGCCGAAAGCGGTCCAAGCGATCGTACTCTGTCGTTCTTCCAACGACTCGTTCAAGTTTCGACTGCAAAGCCTGCCGTTGAAGAATACGATCCTTATCCAAATTCAGCTTAAGATCTAGCTCTCGGCTGGTATATCGGGAAACACCGCGAAATGGGCGTCCCGACGGTGTCCTCATTAAAATGGGGTCGTAATCAGACCCAAGCCATCCGCCATATTCGCCCGCCATCAGTGTCCCATTGTCGTACATGTTGTAAGGAACGCGTACCGCATTGGGCGTACCGGAGTTAGGATCTTGGAACCGTCCTATTAAGGCTGCCAGCGACGGCGAATTCGTTCGATTAAGCGCCTTCAGGCCCGGCGGAGGTGCGTGGCCGGTAATACTATGGTACATACCCTGTTGGTGCCCGCCCTGTTTATGATGCAGGCTTCTAACAATTGCCATTTTATCGGCATGCCGGGACATCAAAGGCAGGTGTTCCGAAAATCTGATGCCCGGAACATTAGTTTCAATCGTATTGAATTCGCCCCTTATTTCGGAAAGAGCGTCAGGCTTTGGATCCCAGGATTCATAGTGGCTAATACCACCCCAGCAATACACGACAATGCATCGCTTAGCACTCAGTTTAACCGCGGAGTTCGCTTGCAACTGCATAACCGTCGGAACCGTCAGTCCAGCGGCAGCCACGGTACTCTGCAATATATCACGACGAGTGTGTCGAAGCTGAAACACCAAATTTTACTTCCTACAATAGAACTATCGATTAAAGGTTATTAAATTAACCATACACACGTCAACGGAACCTCAGTTTCCTTCACGGCGAATCCACTCCATCCGTAAACCTTTTTATCAGCAACTCCATTATTACCACGAATTCGGATGGGAAGCCATTAACGTCATACCATCTTTTAGCATCCTTATTTTACCCGTCGTATCTTGCATGCTTTAGAATATAGTCAGCATGAAAACCTCATTCCTGAACCTGATCATCCTCAGCATTCCTATTATGTGCGGGGAATTGTTTGCCAATGACTATTCCCGTCAGGACCTCGACCATTTCGAGGGCACAATTCGTCCCGTCCTGATCCAACACTGCATCGAATGCCATGGTCCTCAACGAATGGAAGGGGAGTTGCGCCTTGACTCACGCGCAGCCATTCTCGAGGGTGGCGTTCGCGGTCCAGCGATTGACCTATCGAACCGAAATGACAGCTTACTTCTCAAGGCGCTTAGGCGAGAGGGGGATCTCGCGATGCCGCCCAATCAAAAGTTGGCCGATGACATCGTCGCCAATTTTGCCCGCTGGATACGGAATGACGCTGCATGGCCTAAAACCTTTGCCCTTCCGTCGAACCTGGATCCGGCACAACATTGGTCGTTTAAGCCTATCTCTTCGCCAGAGGTGCCCAGGGACGCTCATCCAAACGGAGTCGGCACATCGGTGGATCCATTTATCATACGTACACTTTCAGAACATCACCTGACACCTACAAAACGGGCCAACAGAACAACACTCGCTCGAAGGGTTTATCAGGACATCATCGGTTTACCACCCACAGTCAGTCAGCTGAATGAATTCGTTAACGATTCTACGCCGTTTGCCTATGAAACGTTTGTTGACAAGGCAATTGCAAATTCACAATTTGGTGTGCATTGGGCACGGATGTGGATGGACATTGCACGCTATGCGGACAACAAAGGCTATATCTTTTACCTTAATCGCGAGTTCAAATGGGCTTTTACCTATCGAGACTATCTCATCGAATCGTTCAACGAGGACCGTTCTTTTCAATCGATGATTATTGAGCAGATAGCAGCGGATCAGATCGTTGGTGCCGACAAGCGTCCTTTGAGGGCGATGGGCTTTATTACGCTCGGGGACTACTTTGTAAACAATAAACACGACATGATCGATGATCGCATCGACGTAATTACCCGAGGTCTCATGGGACTAACGGTCACATGCGCGCGTTGTCATGACCACAAGTTCGATCCCATCTCGACGGAAGAGTACTACGGCTTATACGGAGTACTCGACAGCAGTCATGACCCGATCGTCCCACCACTTTACGATGTTGCGCCAGAGACCGATGGTTACCTTGCCTTTAACCAACAACTACAAGAGAAGAAAAAGAAACTCGAGGAATTCGTTAGCTCCACCGTAAATAACCTTAGGAGTGATGGTCGCACCCGAATCGCTGCATATCTGATGGCAGCGTATGATGAGCGTAACAAACCCGACTCTGATAACTTTATGTTGCTTACCGATAAAGGAGCATTAAACCCACGTATGATTCGTCGCTGGAAGAACTATCTTCAAGACGAACAAACCAAAGAAAGCTCTGTCTGGCGTGTATGGAATACTTTTGCCGCCATCCCGAATGACCAACTGGAGGAAAAGATCAATGTGCTCTATCAACAACTTCTCGACCAGCAGCACCAGACCAACCCAATCGTCATGAGATTCGTGCTTGAGTCGCCCCCTGGCTCAATGCTTCAAGTTGCCCAACGGTACGAAAAGGCTCTGCTCTATGTAAAAACGTTAACTCCCGAGGCCGGCGAAAGCTGGAATGATCCCAATGCGGAGCAGCTCGCCCAATCCATGTACGCGCCAAATGCCCCTGCCGAAATACCTGTCAACATCGGGTTTGACTTTCTCGATCTTTTTCCTGACCGAGCCACGCAGGCCGATTTCAAGAAGGTGCTGGAAGACGTTGAAAATTACATTCGGAATGATCCCGCCGCCCCACCGCGCGCTTTAGTTCTTCTGGACAACGAATCACCGACGGAACCCTATGTATTCAAACGAGGAAATCCGAATAGTAGGGGGAACTACGTGCCCCGCACTTTTCTTTCCATTCTCGACCCTGATCCGGCACCCTTTCAAGATGGCAGTGGTCGCCTTGAGTTAGCCCGGAAAATCGCGACGCCCGACAATCCACTCACCGCAAGGGTCATCACCAATCGAATCTGGAAACAACTGATGGGTACCGGTATCGTTGCGACCCCTAGTGATTTCGGTTTGCGTGGAGCCCCTCCAAGCCATCCCCAACTTCTAGATCATCTCTCGTCGCGTTTTATAGCAAGCGGATGGTCCATCAAGTCCTTAATTAAATTGATCGTCATGTCACAAACCTATCAGCAAGATTCTGATCCGGCGGCGGCACCACCCAATGTTGATCCAAGCAACCGTCTTCTATGGATGGCAAATCGCAAGCGGCTTACCTGGGAACAAACCCGAGACGCCATCATCCATGCCAGCGGACAATTAGACCATACGACGTCCGGGCCCCCTTTTGCTCTGAATGAGGTTTGGGTTCCCAGGCGATCTGTTTTCAGTTACATCAACCGCCTAGACATTCCGACACTGCTTCGAAGCTTTGATTACCCTAGCCCCAACGCCAGTATTGGCATACGTTCTCAAACGACCGTACCCCAACAGGCACTGTGGTTTTTTAATAACCCGTTTCTTAAGGAAGCGACTACCCGGATAGAAAGTCGCCCTGAGTTCGAACCTACTATTGGTGAGGGGCTAAGGATCGTTAATCTGTACCTTCTGTTATTCAGTCGTGAGCCAAACCCTTCAGAGACCGCGGCGATCACGGAATTTCTAAAGAAGCCTGAAACCGATTTTCAGGATCTCATCCACGTGCTGCTCATGTCTAATCACTTTATATTTGTCAACTAAATGAAATGAATGATCCATTGCATCAATACGACCGCCGTACGCTACTGCAACGAGTTGGAATGGGGCTTCCTGCAATAGGCCTTTCGTCGCTACTCCATTCGGAGACCGCGGCGTCAACCAAGGGGCGGCCTCATTTCAAACCCAAAGCGAAGCATGTCGTCCATCTATTCATGAACGGCGGACCCAGTCAGGTGGACACGTTCGACCCCAAACCCGAACTCGACAAATGGCATGGGAAAGATATTGGGAATCTCAAGTTGCGTACAGAGCGACGTACAGGCGCACCCATGAAGTCGCCCTTCCGATTTAACCGTTATGGCGAAAGTGGTTTACCAGTATCAGAACTTTTCAAAAACACTGCCAAGCATATCGATGACATGGCCATCATTCGATCGATGTATGCGAAAGTACCGAATCATGAGCCATCGCTGATGCTGATGAATTGCGGCGATACCCAGTTACCGCGACCAAGTGTTGGTTCCTGGGTGACTTACGGGCTTGGAAGTGAAAACGATAACCTGCCCGGATTCCTCGCGATGTGCCCTGGGGGATATCCGATCGTCTCCACCCGTAACTGGCGTAGCTCGTTCCTGCCAGGTAGCTACCAGGGAACCTACCTAGACACCAAAAACACAACTCTCGACAAGCTTTTAGAGAATATCCGCAGCACGGCGACCGGAACGCAACGCCAAACCAATCAATTGGAATTGTTGACAACACTAAACCAACAGCATGAGAAGGCCCACCCGTTTGACCCTCGGCTGGAATCGAGAATCAAATCCTTCGAAATGGCCTATCGAATGCAACTAGAGTCTGCGGAGGCTTTTGATCTAAGCCGCGAAACGCAGTCTACGTTGGACATGTACGGAGATACCGTCATCGGTCGGCAACTCCTTCTAACCAGACGGCTTATCGAACGTGGCGTACGGTTTATCCAGGCCTGGAGTGGCGCTGGCCAACCGTGGGATAATCACAGCGGCTTAGAATCGGGCCACCGGGATTTGGCCCAGCAATGGGATACCCCCATAGCCGCGTTGATGACTGACCTTAAGCAGCGTGGTCTTTTTGATGACACACTCATTCTTTGGGGCGGGGAATTTGGACGCACACCCGTCGCCGAGAAGCCGGCCCTAAATGGCAGAGACCATAATCATTATGGATTTAGCGTTTGGCTGGCAGGAGGAGGGATCAAGGGCGGCACGATACACGGCCAAACTGACGATTTCGGTTTCCGGGCAGTAGAATCTCCCACGTCGGTACATGACTTACACGCCACGATGTTGCATGTACTAGGCCTGGACCACAAACAATTAACCTATCGCTTTGCGGGGCGAGACTTTCGTCTCACCGATGTGCACGGCGATATCATTAGTGAGATTTTAGCCTAGCGAATTTTCTTCGCATCGTTCCCCATGCATCAATGACCGTTTACAAATTCTGTTGAATCTTCCACCGAGTCGCAAACAATACCGGCTTTGTTGTTCCTAAAACTGTTGGGAAAGGGACTCCGCAGTTTAACCTCGTCCTTTCAACCTAATCGCTAATCGTGCTAAAATTCAGCTTGTAAATAAATCGCTTCACGAGATCAATTTACTTGCGACTTCGCTCTTGTCAGTCTATTGCATCTATAACTACTTACCATCGTATTATTGGAAACCACTATGTACAATCGACGCGGGGTCCTCCAAGGCGCTTCAGCTAGTCTCCTCTCCGCTGCTTTCATAGCCAGCCCAATGAAGGCCGCAGTTATTCCAAAAGTATCCGACGAATTTCTAATTCAAACACGTCGGCGCGTCGAAAAGCGGGGCAGGGTCGTTGTGGATGACGGGCGAGAACTTTGGAAAGCCTCTGAAACCGCCATCATCGTTTGCGATATGTGGCAGGAGCATCCCTGTAAATTAGCGCAATATCGGGCAGATAGAATGGCCGGCAGAATGAATGAAGTGGTATCGTGGGCGAGAGACCACGGTGTAGCTATTATTCATGCCCCTAGTGGGGGAATGCACCACTACCAAGGAACCTCTTATCGGCAAAGGATGCAACAGGCTCAATATCACAAACCACCGGTTGCTATTCAGGGTTGGTGCTATCACAATTCTGAATACGAAGGGAAATGGCCCATCGTTGATGACGTCCGCCTCGCCGAAGGTGCGGTCACCGGGTGTGACGATCCTCTTCCGCGAGCCCATAAAGATCACGATCGCCATCAAAACAAGCAAATTAAAATTGTAGGTTATGACGGCATCAGCGATGATGGCCAGGAAATCTTCAATTTCATCGAGCAGGAAGGGCGAAAGAATATCGTTTTGATGGGCGTTCATACGAATATGTGTATCCTGGGTCGGCCCTTTGGAATACGACAACAACGATACCTCAGGAAAAACGTAGTTCTTTGTCGTGATCTTACCGATGCACTCTACGACCCTCGCGATCCGCCACACGTCAGCCATGCGCAAGGGCTACAATTAGTGATTCAGCATATCGAGCAATTTTGGTGTGCCTCAATCCTTGGCGGCGATCTCATGACCGCCGTGACTTCTTAGCTTTTATTGTTATCATCCGTCAAGCCAACACTATTCAAAAGCATAACAAATGAACGATACCCCATCTTTTAATCGCCGCACCACTATCAAATCTTTGGCGGTAGGAACGCTCGCCAGTCTGGCTACAGAACAATCAGCACAATCGTCTGAGGAGAAGACTATCGATTTGCACCAGATTGATCGCTGGGACATCACTCATAACAGGGTTTGGCTTGGCGGCGATTTCTGGGCTAATCCCATGGAGGACTGGCGGGTGCATGACGGTTGGGTCCAAAGTCAGACTACTGGTGAGCATCGAAGTATTCATTCTGTTACCAGGCAATTAACCGATACATCTCAGGCTTTCGGAATGAGTGTCGAACTTAGCCGGTCGTCACAAATCAATCAAGACGGCGGTGCCGGCTTTAAGTTGGGAGTGAAAAGTGACCTCAATGAATATCGCTCAAACACGTTTGCTCGCTCCGGCATCATTGCAGGGATCATCAAGGACGAACTCGCCATTGGAAATAACCGTGTTAAATTATCGGCCGTACCGGGCAACGGCCACGTGATTTTGAATATCGTGGGGGTACCAACAGGAAAAAAATACGTCTTAACACTAACAGCGCGTGATCCGCAGACTGAAACGGAACTCGGATCGATTCAAGCCGAAGTGCCCGCCATTAATTGCCTTGGAAATATTTCATTGGTGAGTCAATTCACCGGACCGCGTCAAAGATATAGTATTCCGGGTTATAGATTTCGCAACTGGCTCGTTGGCGGTCAGGCAATAACTCTTCAACCCGAAAATAAATTCGGGCCTATTTTATGGACGATGTATACGCTAAGTGATTCTCGCTCTGATGAAGGTTTCGTATTAAAGCTCAGCGCGCTCACAGGGCCGCTGGGGAAAGAGGATAATCAGCACGTTGAGTTACAAATAGAACGCGATGGAGGGTGGGTATCCGTCGGCAAGGCCAAACTTCATGCGGATGCGTGGACCGCAACGTTCAGGATCGCAAATTGGAACGAACAACACGACACTAGATATCGCGTCCTCTATGAACAGGACTTTAAGACAGGGGCTTCTGAAACCACTGAGTGGTCTGGCATCATTCAGAAAGACCCTAGCGCTGAATCACTTCGACTCGCAGCTCTAACCTGCCAAAATGATTACGGTTTCCCCTATGAACCCGTGGCAAAGAATGTCATCAGAATGGAACCCCATATGTTGTATTTCTCAGGGGACCAACTTTACGAAGGTCACGGGGGATATGGAATCATTAGAGAACCCGCTGGCCCAGCAATTCTGAATTACCTCAGAAAGTTTTATCAATTTGGCTGGGCATTCCGGGAAGCCATGCGGAATGCTCCCGTAGTCTGTCTTCCAGATGACCACGACGTATTTCAGGGTAATATCTGGGGCGAGGGAGGCGCCGCCATGAAAAATATCGATCAAGGTGCGTCATCCAAAGGTGGTTACCGCGAACCTGCAAGAATGGTAAACACCGTGCATATTACTAATTGTGCCCACCATCCAGACTATTTTGATCCGACTCCGTCAAAGCAGGACATCAGCGTTTATTATGGGGATATGGTCTACGGGGGAGTTAGCTTTGCTATTCTCGGAGACCGGCAATTCAAAAGCGGCCCAGAAAAAGTTGAAACCGGGTCAGGACGCGCCGATCACGTCCGAGACGCAAAGTTTGATACTCGAGTTCTGGATAAACCAGGTTTGATCCTGCTGGGGGACCGGCAGGAGGAATTTCTAACAGCCTGGAGCAATGATTGGCGCGGGCATTCCATGAAGGTTTTACTTAGCCAAACAGTATTTGCCGGAGTCGCGACGCACCACGGAGGATATGATGGATACCTTAAAGCTGACCTCGATTCCGGTGGTTGGCCACAAACCGCTCGCAACAATGCGATCAACATCATGCGAGGGTCAATGGCGCTGCATATTAATGGTGATCAACATCTCACCTCTTTGGTACAGTATGGGGTAACGCAACAACGCGACAGTAACTGGTCATTCTGCACCCCAGCCATCGCGGCAGGCTATCCCCGCTGGTGGCGTCCGGATGAAATCAACGTCACTGCCCAAAATCGTCCTCAGCACGGCCTAGCAAATACCGGTGAATACTTGGACGGCTTCGGAAATATGGCCTATGTTTATGCGGCTGGCAATCCTGAGGTGGGGACGAAACGCCCGCGTTACGAACGCGCCCACCAGAAAGGTAGCGGCTTTGGGTTCGTGATAATTGATAAGGCGAGCAAAACTTATGAGATTCATGCCTATAAGTTTAGTGTGGACGTCTTAGACGGTAATCCCAACAACGAATTTGACGGTTGGCCCGTCACCATCCATCAAGAGGAAAACAAAGGCCAGAACGTACTGAAGTAGATTTCTTCAGTGAACTAAATGACCGTTAACCTATTAGCTTTTGCAACATGTCCAACATTGCATCAATTGAATCCGGGTTTGCCTCTTTTGTCTTGGTTGTCAACAGTTCCCTACCAATGACCGTCGCGCCTAAATGGCTAAACTGCAATCGCATCGCGGACAAGACTTTTTGACCGCCTCCACCGGAATGCGTCGAAAGCGCCACGGGTAGTCCGGCGAACATCTCGCGAAAATCATCGCCTGTTGTCGACATCCAGGCAATGGCGCTGGTTAAATTTGGGGGCACGCTTCCATTGTATTCGGGTGCCGCGACCCACAAGGCGTCAGCATCGAGAATCTGTTGATGAAGTTGAGGGTAATCAGCACCCGGCCCGGCCTCGAAATCTCGCATGCAAAATAAGGGAATTCGCAATTCGCTCAAATCGAGAACACTCGCAGGAATCCCCTTTTTCCCAGCAGCTTCCTCGACTCTTCTACCAAGTTCTAGGTTGGAACCCGCAGTGGTGGAAAGAATCAATAACATGAAAACCTCTTTCATTATAGGACGATTAAGATAAACCAATTGTGACCCTGTCTACGTGATGAATCAATTACCGCTCAGCCGAAAGAAGCTATTTATGGGTAACTAATAATACGACCGAGTTTGATGAGCCAGTTCATATACTTTATCGACACTGATTTAAGTATAATAATGCTGGTTGGTAACATTAGGATTGGCAATTGATGAAACCCTATTCAGGCATAAGGCGTAGAACGTTTCTCCAGGCCGGTCTTATTTCCGGTACTGGATTGACCCTTGTAGACCATCTCTTTCGCGCTGAAATCACGAAGGCCCTAACGGGGGCTACGCCGGATGACACCAATTGCATCATGCTCTATATGACTGGCGGACCTGCCCAACAGGAAACCTTTGACATGAAGCCCGATTGCGATGACCGCTTTCGGGGTGAATTTCTACCTATCTCGACGGTTACCCCTGGAATACAAATATGCGAACATCTCCCGCAACTAGCCAGGCATACCGATAAATTCGCGATCATCCGATCCACATGGCACGAGAGTAATACTCATGGTGTCGGAGTCCATTACAACCTTACCGGTTTGAAACACGCGCCTCGGCAACGAGGGGAACCCCAGGTTTCCCGAGATGATCCACCGAGTATTGGGGGAGTGATGCGTCAACTACGAGGCGATCGCGACGGCCTCCCCGCCTCTGTGCATCTCCCAGTTCGTATCGGCGACCAAAACAATTTTCGCTGGGGTGGCCAACATGCCGGGTTCCTTGGACAACAATATGATCCACTAACTCTGATAGAAGAGTCCTGGTCACCAGGCACACTCCCTAGTAGCTTTCTTCCGCCTGAAGGGGTTGGCGTCGGACGGCTGCGTGATCGGGTTCAATTACTCAAGGGCGTCGAGAAATCCACGATCACCGGCTCCAAAGATGATCGTCCGGAACTTTACCAGCAGGCGCGGGAACGCGCACTCAGTATCCTCCAATCCGATTCCGTGTGGAAGGCATTTCTGATTGAAGAAGAATCCGCGTCCACCATCGAACGTTACGGTAATAACAAGTTCGGTCGTAGCTGCCTGGTGGCAAGGCGCTTAGTCGAACGTGGCGTTTCCTTTGTCACTGTGCCCTGGATGTATTTACACTCCACCAAAAATTTTGATACACACGCCAACCATTTCAAAGTTATGAGGGAACTTTTATTACCTCCGATGGATCAGGCAATGTCAGCCCTTCTCGAAGATCTCCATCAAAGTGGTCTGATCGATAGGACGTTAGTTAGTTGGACAGGTGAATTCGGCCGAACGCCGAAGATCAATGGCAATGCTGGAAGAGACCATTGGGGGAAAGTGTACAGCACGCTTCTCGCCGGCGGAGGCATTAACGGAGGGCAGGTTTACGGCGCCACGGACTCCATTGGAGGTGAACCGACAGATAATCCTGTTTACGTAAGTGACTACATCGCTACGATCTACAAAGCATTAGGATACGACGGAAGCACATTGGTACACGATCGGTTCGGACGACCGCATCCCATCGTACAAGGCACCCCTATTAAAGCACTATTCGGATAATAATTCATGCGACGCGCTCATTCTGTAACTTTACTCGTTCTTTTATTCACCGTGAAACTTCAGGCGGCCGAATTGGCGGACCTAATGGATTCCCAATCAGAAATACATAAATTAGCCGGTGACATGAAGTTTACCGAAGGACCCGTTTGGGAACCAAAGTCTCAAACGTTGATCTTTTCAGACATTCCGAATAGTAAACTCATGGCTTGGAATTCCAAGCAAGGTCTTACCATTTTCCGGGAAAGCAAGAATGCGAATGGAAACATTCTGGATCTCCAGGGAAATTTGATATCCTGCCAACACACGGGGCGCAATTTGATACGAATTACCGAGGACGGTTCGACGGAAATCATCGTTGATAATTATAAAGGCAATAAATTGAACTCACCTAACGATGTTGCCGTACACCGAAACGGCAGTCTTTGGTTTACCGACCCGCCCTGGGGTCTTTGGGGTGGTGATAACGCCACCGAACTAGAAGGCCACTGGGTTTTTCGGGTCAAACCCGAAACCGGAGTAGCGGAATCGATGGTTACCGATTTAGCAATGCCGAATGGGATTATTTTCTCTCCAGATTACTCACGCCTCTATGTCGCTGATACTGGCGGACATCCGCGTCATCCCGACGAAACACTGCGTGATGCGCCAGATACTATCCGTTGTTACAAAATGACAACTCAGGGCGATCTCGGAAAACTCCTGTTTACAATCGACGAAGGTAGTGACGGGATGGCCATGGATGTTTCTGGAAATTTATACACCACCCATTCCGGGAAGATCAACATCTTCAGTGCTCGCGGGGAACTAATCGGGAGAATCGAGTGCCCGGAAAATCCCGCAAACGTCACGTTTGGTGGGAAGGACTACAAGACCCTGTTTATTACTGCGAGAACCTCCTTGTATTCATTAACGATGAAGATAAAAGGGGCGCACGGCCAAAGATGATTCGTCTATCAACAAGTTTCGGTCCTGATGATAAATACTCGAGGGTAAACTCGGGCGGCAAGTATATCTACTTTTTGATCGTAACTTACTTAATCACCAGTTCGCCCTTACGTTCCGACGAGTTCTTTGAGAAAAAGGTTCGTCCTCTCTTAGTCGCTAAATGTTATCAGTGTCATTCTGGGACTAAAACCTCCGGCGGGCTATCGCTAGAAACCAAGGCAGGTTGGGTCAAAGGGGGCGATTCCGGCCCCGCCATCCTCCCAGGTAATTTAGATAAAAGCCTCTTAATTGACGCGATAAATTATCGGCGTCTCGAAATGCCGCCAGCAGATATGGGTGGGAAACTAAAACCTGCAGAGATTGAGATCCTTACAACCTGGGTTGCACGCGGCGCCATCGATCCCAGAGTTGCGAATGAACATCTCGGCGGGATGTCCAAACAGGACGCCAAGGCTTGGTGGTCATATCAACCCGTCAAGTCCGTTGCTAAAGTCGATTCTGGCAAACAAATTGACCACTTCATTGACCAAACGCTTAAATCGGAAGGCTTGCGGTCCGCACCACTAGCTACACGCCGTGAACTAATCCGTCGTGCCACCTATGACCTTACGGGTTTACCTCCGACCTACAGCGAAGTCCTCGAATTTCAAGAGGATCAGTCAGATGACGCTTTCCTGAAAGTGATCGATCGGCTGCTAGAGTCTAAGGAGTATGGTGAACATTGGGGCCGGCACTGGTTAGACATCATTCGTTATGCGGATACAGCCGGAGAGAATTCAGACAGGCCTCTACCACACGCTTGGCGATTTAGAAACTGGGTGATAGATTCGATCAATCAGGACATGCCGTTTACGGACTTCACCACGCAACAACTGGCTGGTGACCTCGCGCCACTTGGTCAGACCAACAAGCAAAAGAATAATGGGATAATAGCTACAGGTTATTTGGCGGTTGCCAGACGCTACGGTCACAACATCAATCATGATATCCACCTAATGCACGAAGATGTCATTGACAATGTTGGAAAGGCATTTCTTGGCATGACCGTTGGTTGTGCCCGCTGTCACGATCACAAATATGACCCGATCACTTCAGATGATTATTACGCTTTGTACGGAATCTTCAGCAGCACGAAATTCTCTTTCCCGGGTTGTGAACCAATCCCCCAACCCAGCGACCTGGTTCCCTTAACCATGGTTGGCGCGCAGTACGAAGCCTACGAAGCCTACCTTTCTGCAAAAGAAGCCTACGATGCCAACAGGCCCAACAATCCCGAAACAATTGCGCGACTTAAGCTATTAGGCGCGCAGGTCAACACTACTTTGGCAACTGCGAATGTGGGCCAGAGCGGAAACGAACGGCTGGAAGATCATCTGCGAGAAAAGAACATTCAGACCATTAAAAAGGGTGAGGTAATCCAGTTACGGATCAATCGCAACGAGAACTATGGCGCAGATTCCACAGGGATTCGCCTCGATATTCAAAACATACAGGATCCTGAGAAGAAGTGGTCAACACAGGAATTAGTGGATCTTATCGATTCCAATTCGCCCCTGATCCAATCCCGTGGAGCTCGCTGGGCGTTTCTTGATCCGACGAATGGTCCTAAGTACCTCACATCCAAAAAGCTCGACATTGGTGGTCACGCCTCCTTAAAGGGTTGGGCATTAGGTGACAATCCTTCGTTTTTCGCGAACACAGGCGAAACCACAGTCGCAGCCTGGACAAAATTACCTCCCAAGACCCTTTTTACCCATCCAGGTCCGAATGAGGATTGTGCCATTGCGTGGATCTGTCCCGAGGATGGTGATTACACTATTACCGGCCACGTGCTAGACGCCCATGCCGGAGCTGGCGACGGGGTCACATTCTTTCTTGAACTAATTGCTTCAGAGAATTTTGGAAACGATTTGGCGACGCTGGGGGAAGCTAACGGAACTTTAGTACCCCCTAAACCCGTGACGCAACCTGTCGCTTACGCCGTAACGGAAGGCGAGGTCGCCAATGCGGCGGTCCAATTAAGAGGTGACCCAGAACAGGAAGGAGATCCCGTTGAACGGCGTTGGCTCGAGGTATTCGGTGGTACGATCCTAACAAATCCGGAACAAAGTGGCCGATCGGAACTAGCTGATTGGATAACGTCACATCCTCTGTTCTGCCGGGTACTCGCCAACCGACTCTGGCATTGGCATTTTGGACGAGGCCTTGTCTCGACACCTAACGATATGGGAGCCCGCGGTGCTCCACCTACACATCCTGAACTCCTCGAATTCCTTGCTTCGCAGGTCATGGCTAACCACTTCAAACTGAAACCGTTACATCGTTTAATCATGCAAAGCAAGGTCTACCAACGAAGCTCAAGAGAGTTCGGTGTAGAAAACCCAAAGGATCCCACAAATCTGCTGTTAAGTCATTTTTCCTCAAGACGCCTTTCCGCAGAAGAGATCCGGGATTCGCTACTTGTGGTCAGCCGCCAACTTGACACGGCGGCCGGCTTAAATCATCCATTTCCTCCGGAAGCCAGTTGGAATTACAGCCAGCATGCACCGTTTAACGCGATTTACCAGACCGACAAAAGAAGTGTATACATGATGGTGCAACGGCAACGCCGACATCCGTTCCTAGCCTTATTTGACGGGCCAGATCCTAACGCGAGCACTCCAGTGCGGGAGCAAACGACAGTCCCAACGCAGGCTCTTTACTTCCTTAATGATGAGTTCTTTCATGCTTCTGCCAACCTAACTGCGTCGAACTTCCTCGCGAACCATTCCAAGTCCGCTCCCGTTACTGAACTGTATCGTTTTATATTTCAACGAGAACCCACAATGGCGGAGATAGGCGTAGCCAACAGGTTGTTCCAGACTTACGATGGAACTGAGCTAGCAAAGTGGCAAGCACTTTGCCGTATTCTCTTGGCCAGCAATGAATTTATTTATGTGGACTAAATCCGTGACTGTTCAACACCTGGGTATCCAAAACACCGGCAGGTCCTCTCTGCTAGCCCCCGTATGGATTCTAGGCATGGTGCTGATGTCATTGTTGCCCATCAGTCCACTACGAGCGCAGGGTAAGACGGATGAGCATACCAAAGGGGCCTTGCAAAAAGGAATCAGACCGTTTTTGACAAAATACTGCATCAGTTGTCACGGTCCAAAGATTCAAAAGGCTGACTTGCGTTTGGACACGCTGGATGGTGATCTACTTAACGGGAACGCGGCCGATATGTGGCAAGAAGTATTAGATCTGATAAACCTTAGTGAGATGCCACCCAAAGATTCAACTCACCAACCTACGGCTGAAGAACGGCAGGCGGCGACAAGCCTGTTGACGAGCGAATTTCGCAGGATCCTGGAGATACGACGAGCGACCGGTGGTCGGAGTATGCTGCGAAGACTCACAGCGTACGAGTATAACAACACGCTACGTGATCTGCTTGACTTAGACCTGCAATTTTCCACAGATCTCCCCCCGGAAGGGACAGCGAAAGAAGGATTTAAGAACAATACTTCGATCCTCGGAACGTCGGCGCTGCACCTGGAGTATTTCGAACGAATAGCCAGATCGGCTTTAAGTCGGATTTTGTTAGCTCCCGAGGGCAAACCCCTTTCCTATGTGGTGAGGATTGAGCCTGAACGAGCATTCAAGCAACCCCCATTAAAGGAGGGCGCGAACCGCGACCAAGCATCCTATAACCTGAAACCGTTAGTTGCTGGTAAACCAAGCCACAAAGCTCTGTTCAAGTTGTCGTTCGGTGAATTATCTCCAAATGCCGACGGTATTGTCTTAGCTGGAAATCGAGACCGTGATCCCGTGAATGAGCCGTTTGCAGCTGGTCGCAAAATTGGCGGCGCATTGGGCGACGGACGCTCTGGATGGCAACCGGAATTTAATGCGGAGATCTATGAAATCCCACCTGATGCTCCCGTTCGGATTAAGATTCACGCCGCAGCCATCCCAGGGAAAGGCAATTCCCTTCCTAGGTTGTCATTCGAACTGGGGTCGTTCCGTGGTAACGGTGTTTCGGATCAAAAGGAGGGGGCGAATTTTGAGATTCGATCACAGGAGCTTCGAACTTACGAGTTCGTCGTGCATGGCGCAAATTTTCCTTTTCAATCTAACAAACCCTCCCGCCCCTCGTATTTTCGTATTTTTAACGAAGCTCGTCGTGGCACCAGCGATTTAGCCTACGAGGAGTTGCCTAAATTAATGATTGACTGGGTAGAAATAGAAAGTAATTATTATCCGGAATGGCCAACTACACAGAGTAAGGCGATCCTTATTGATTCGCCGTCTATCGATAATGAGCTAACGTATGTACGCGATATCTTACGCAATTTCATGAAACGTGCTTACCGCCGCCCAGTTTCAGATCATGAGGTAGAACGCAAAGCCTTACTATACGAGAAGTTGCGTCCTACTCACGAATCCTTCAAACACGCTCTGGTATCTACCCTGACGTCGGTGCTCTGCTCTTCCCATTTTCTTTTGATCGCCGAGCCTGCCTCGGAACCAATTGCTGCCAATACTATCGTCCCTCCACGCGACCTCAATGATTACGAACTAGCCAATAGATTATCCTATTTCCTATGGAGTTCCATGCCGGATGCAAGACTATTTAAGCTCGCTGAACAAACATCATTGCGGGATCCAAATGTGTTGCAGGAACAGGTTCAGCGAATGCTCAAAGATCCACGAGCCGAGGGTTTTTCGACGAATTTCACTTCCCAATGGCTGGACTTAGATGGGATTCGGCGTCTCGCGGTAAATCCGGAATACTTTGTGTTCGAAGAAAAGACAAAAGATCTTTTTGAAAAAGAGTCCATCCAATTCCTACACCATGTCCTCATCAATAATCTCAGTATTGATAACTTTATTCACTCCGATTTCGTTGTTCTAAACCACAAGCTAGCAAAACACTATCGGATCCCCGGAATTAGTGGTGGGTTCGGAGTACGGACGATTGGTACAGAGCATCACCGTGGTGGGTTCCTGACGCAAGCGAGTATCCTTTTCGGAAATTCAACCGGTTCGGAAACGCACCCCATCCGACGAGGCATGTGGGTTCTTGAACGCCTTCTGGATGATCCGCCGCCCCCTCCACCACCCAATGTTCCTGACTTGCCGGCCACTGAAGTGCAGGATGAAGAGGGCCTTTCCTTGAAGAAGCGTCTGGTAGCGCATACCAACGTCCAGAGTTGCCGCGATTGCCACAGTAAGATTGACCCCTGGGGGCTGGCTTTTGAAAATTACAATGCGTTGGGGCAATGGCGAGAAGGCAATACCGATCCCAACGTCAAGCCGCCCCATCAACTGGTTTCGGTCGATCCAAGCACCCAGCTAAAGAACGGACGTAAGATTCAGCATTTAGACGATTTGAAACAATACATTTTGACCGATAAAAAAGAACAGTATCGTCGAGCGGTTGTACGCAAAGTGATGTCCTATGGATTGGGACGCTATTTGGATTTCCAAGATCGCCCTGCAATCGACGCGATTTGTGATACTCTTGCAGCGAACGGAGATAAACTCCAAACTTTGATCGTAGAGATCGTGCTATCGGAACCCTTTTTAACCAAATAACAATCAGCGTTTGGGATAAGAATTATGACAACGAAATCTTGGCATCTGGATCGACGAACGGTCTTAAAGTCGATGGGCGTCACCATGGCTTTACCGTGGCTGGAATCCATGACTTGGGCCACGGAGGCTAGGGCACCGCGCAAACGCTTCTTTGCAGGGTTTTTCGCATACGGCGTTCCAATGCCTTTAGACAACTCGGCTGATAGGCTGAGGAATGGATGGTTTCCGGTCGGTACAGGGAAGGACTACGTCGCTCCAGCCATGCACGAAAGTATTATGCCGCTCAGGGATAAGATCACCTTTCTATCCGGGTTATCCCACCCCTCGATGCGGTCAACCTCCGCACATAAGGGCGCTGACTATTTTCTGACTGGTGCTGACATCCTCAAGACCTACGATAAACAATCCATATCCATCGATCAGCATGTCGCTCAAACCCTAGGTCAGGACACTCGCTTTGAGTCTATGGTGCTGTCTTCATTTGGTGGGGTTAATCGGCCCTACCGTTCGTCGACTCTGTCATTTGATCGGGCTGGCCGACCCATACCGGCACTGAATAACCCGGGCGAGATATTTCGCCGCATGTTCGGCGTTACCACCGACACTGAACGCAATGCGCTCGCCAGTCGGGGGAGCGTGATTGACGAAATTTTAAGTGAAGCCAAGGATCTCAATTTACGGTTGGGCGCGAACGACCAGCGGAAGATGGATGAATATTTAAATTCCGTTAGAGAGCTTGAAAAAATGACTGCTCGGGCCGTTCAGTGGCAAACAACACCCAAGTCCAAAGTGGATGCCCGGCATTTAGATCTATCACTCAATGTTACTTCCCCGCGTGAATATTTGACGGTGATGTATGACCTCATGGCTTTAGCTTTCCAGACTGACACGACCCGGGTGGCCTCGTTCCAGACGGCTTGCGAGGAGGGCGGGCTGACTGATCGGTTCCCGTCAGCTTTGGGTTTATCTAACTCATCCCACAAACTTTCCCATGAAAAGAAAGACTATGACGACGTGGCCAAGTACCTGTCGTTCCTTAATGAGATGCACGCAAACTTCATTCATAAACTAGACTCAATTCAGGAAGGCGACAGCACACTACTGGACAACACACTTTGTTTTTACGGATGCGCTACCAGCAAGACCCACCGGGCCACTAATTACCCTATCATCCTAAGTGGTGGGAAAAACATGGGTTTCGTCCATGGTGCTCATCTGAATTACAGTGAAGACGTCCCTCTTTCGAATCTCTTTGTCACGATTTCTAATCAACTGGGACAGCCCGTCGATCACTTCGCCGACAGCACAGCGGATATCACGGACGTGATTGGATAGCCTGTCGGCACATCATCCTTTTCGACCTTTCCGTGTTTCATAGTATTTAGAAGTGAAGATTTAGTAGAATAAAAGTTAGACAGAAGCAGCCCTGCTGCATTCACGATATGCCTACGTAGTTCTTCCAACAAGTTGCGAATGTAGATTAATCATCATACGAAAGGATATCAACCTTGGCTCCTAAGCTGTTCTCGCAAGCTGCAATCAGTAGGCGTTCGGTTCTTCGTTCCTCTTTAGCTGGCACCTTGCTGCTACCGGGAATTACGGAATCACTGGGGATCGATGGACCGGCCGACGTCGGCTCCAAGTCGACGCATTTTCCCGCCAAGGCGAAAAATGTCATCTTCCTCTTCATGACAGGCGGAGTTTCACATGTCGATACATTCGATCCTAAGCCCGCTTTAAATCGCGATCATGGTAAAGAAATTAAAGCGGACCATCCCGAGATTAAGGATCGCCCCGGTTACGAGCGGATTTTCCTGAAACGTCCGCAATGGGAATTTTCGCCGCATGGCGACTCCGGTATTGAGGTAAGCACACTCTTTCCGCATGTCGCCACCTGCGTGGACGACCTGGCTATCATACGATCTATGCATACATCGCACTCCAATCACTACAATGCCACCCTCGGGATGCACACCGGCTCTTTCGCCGTTTCCAGGCCGAGTATTGGTTCATGGGTCACCTATGGAATGGGGACAATCAACCAGAATTTGCCCGGTTTTGTGGTCATTGCTCCCCGTCAAACCTACGCAGGCACACAGGTGTATTCCAATGACTTCTTGCCAGCAGTCAATCAGGGAACCCTTGTCGTCCCAGGTACAGAGCCCGTCGCGAACGTGAAACCCCGTCTGACGACGGTAAAACAGCGTAAAGAACTCGACGCGCTTCGGGAATTGAACGAATTGCACGCGATGCGGCGGGAAAACAAGGCGACATTGTCAGCGAGAATGAAGAGTTTTGAGACAGCCTATGGGATGCAGCAGGCCGTACCAGACGCGTTCGATTTTAGTAAGGAGTCCAAAACAACGCTCGATAATTATGCTATCCAGCCTAATTCGACCATCGGGTTTGGCTGGCAATGCTTGGCTGCACGCCGATTAATCGAACGAGGCGTGCGATTCGTCGAATTGATAGACACAGGGTCATCCGGAAACTGGGATGCGCATGGCGACATGATGACCCACGTGGGATTAGCTAAAAATGTGGACCAACCGATTGCCGCGCTGCTAAAAGATCTTAAACAAAGAGGCATGCTCGACGACACTCTCGTTGTATGGACTACCGAATTCGGTCGTACGCCCTTTAACAATACGGCCGATGCGAAGGGCCGTGAACACCATCCATGGGCGTTCACCTCATGGCTTGCCGGCGCTGGCGTCAAACAGGGGATTACCTATGGTGAAACCGACGAACACGGTTTACGGGCGGAGGTTAATAAGGTTCATGTCCACGACTTCCACGCGACGATTCTACACCTACTAGGTTTCGACCATCAAGCATTGACCTACCGTCACGCTGGGCGCGATTATCGCCTCACCGATGTCGAAGGACAGGTCGTACGTGGTGTTCTAGCCTAAGTCCTCAGGTAGCCTAAAATGAGAGTATTTTCAAACACCATCTTCCTACTGTTCATGGCCGCGAATCCCAGTGTCCACGACGGTGCTGAATGGCAACGTCATATTATTATGGACCAGGGCCACTGCAATACGGCTGTCGCTCTTAACGCTAACGGCGATCGAGCGCTTGATGTCATCGCCAGTTTTAACGGCCGCATTAGCCTTTTTATCGCACCGAATTGGGAGAAGGAGGTAATTCTTCATCAATTTCCTGGCGCAAATGGAAACTGCATCCACAGCGAAACGATCGACGTGGACGGCGATGGAGATCTCGATTGGGCCGGGACGCTTGCCCAGGGCCATCCTTTTTGGCTCGAGAATCCCGGCGTAGAATCCGCTCAAAAAGGCGCATGGATACCCCGCGTTATCGACCCGGATATCACCGGCATCCACTGTATTCTTAAGTCAGATATCGATAACGATGGACGGCCCGATCTGGTGATCAACAATTTTGAACCTGAGAAAGGCATCGGGGATTCGATAGCTTGGTTTAGCATCCCCAGCAATCCCTATCGCGCGAAACATTGGAATCGTCATATTTTCGCGAATGGTGACGCACGCGGCGGAAGCCATTATATGGGAGTCGGAGATATCGATGGTGATGGATGGAAGGAAATAGCGGTTGGTGCTAAAGGAAAACCCTTTGCAGACGGCAATTGGTTCGCCTACTGGCAAAATCCCGGAAAACAAGCCGTCAAAGGGGCGTGGCTTAAAGTTTCCTTGGCTCAGGATCAAACAGCGGCAACCAACATCCGCCCCGCGGATGTTAATGGGGACGGGAAGGTCGATTGGGTCGCCACACGTGGACATGGAGTGGGCGTAATCTGGTTTGAAAATCCGAGTTGGCAAATCCACGATATCGATGCAACGCTCTTGCAGCCACACAGCTTAACCGTAGCAGATTTTGATCAAGACGGGGACGTGGACGCAGCTAGCTGCGGGTACGAGAGCAAACGCGTTATGCTTTATGTCAATAATGGCCAGGGAAAGTTCAAATGGACGGTCCTCGATGAAAACGAGGAAAGCTACGATCTCCGACATGTCGATATGGATGCCGATGGCGATTTAGACTTATTAAATGCCGGACGCGGATCACAAAATGTTGTGTGGTATGAAAATCCACTCAAATAAGTCAACTGAAATGCACCAGAAACTACTTGGTCTTGTCATCCTGCTAATGCTGCCCCAAAGCCATTTGGGGCTGCTCAGAGCCCAGAACACATTTGAGTTTTCTCCGGAGCCCATTTCCTACCAGCTAACCACCGGTGATAACGCGATTACTGATTTACAGCGTCAATTGCAAGCCGGGAAAGCCTCGCTTAAATTCGATTCCAAGCGGGGTTACCTGGATTCTGTGATGCAACTCCTATCCATCCCGGCTAACACACAGGCACTCGTATATTCGAAGACGAGCCTTCAGCTTCGGCCTATCTCGCCAACCAATCCGCGGGCGTTATATTACAACGACGAGGTTTATCTTGGCTGGGTTCCGGGTGGCGATAAGCTAGAAGTCATCGTCTCCGACAAATCACTCGGCGCGGTTTTTTACACGCTTAAACAGGAGCCCAGCGAGACGCCTCGGTTTCAAAGGGATCGGGGCGAGTGTTTACAATGCCATGCGAACCGTCGCACGCACGGTGTCCCTGGTCCATTAGTGCGAAGTTTATATACGACTGCCAGCGGGCAACCCATCTACAATTTTGGGAATTACTTATCCGATCACACCTCGCCGTTTCGGCAACGATGGGGTGGCTACTATGTCACCGGACTGCACGGCACGATGCAGCATATGGGAAACCTTTTTGTCGATCCGCAAGGGGAATTTAAGGCAATCGACTATTCGCGCGGAGCAAACCAGTCTGAATTATTGCCACGGGTCAATCGCTCCGTTTACCCCTCAGACAGCAGCGATATTGTCGCACTCATGGTGTTACAACACCAAACTCAAATGCAAAACCTCCTCACCAAGGCGATTTATGAAGAAGTCCTGGCCAACCACTACGATAAAACATTTAGCTTGGACAGTGAAAACGGGAGTGATTTCAGCCAACGCCGGATTGCAACGAGCGTCGAGAACTTACTTGCCTACATGTTCTTTGTTGACGAATTCCCTTTAACTTCGGTAATACAAGGAACGGGCACGTTTACACACGATTTCTCAAACCGTATGCCGTCAACAAATAGCGGGAAAAGCCTTTATCAATTGAATCTCAAATCTCGCATGTTCCAATTTCCGCTCAGCTACATGGTATACTCCAGCTCATTTGAACAGCTCGGTCCCAAAACAAGGGCGCTGTTTAATGACCGGATCCAGCAAATTCTCAAGGATGAACCAATCGGCAACGATGGGGAGACTTATCGCCATTTGACACCGAGTCTAAAGACTGCCATCCGCGATATTCTAAGCGAAACACACCCCACTCTAGGTCCACTCTTCAACTAACGAAACGCGATATTGACTATTTTTCAAGCGTTAGTTTAGAGACAAGTGGAATTTCGATAATCAATCCGGCGACCTTCCGCCCGCCGTTTTGCTGAGCCAGCGCACTAACGTGACATTTTTGGCAATTTCCAAAGAGCGTAATTGCACGACCGCTAACTAATTTATCATCTATGACTTTTTCATATCGATTATTGTTCGACTTGAGGAAACTGGCAATCTCCTTCGTGAGCGGATCATTAGGCTCATGTTTGGGATCCATCGCAGGAGTATTCACGGCGATCCAGCGGCTTTTCGTTCCATTTTCGTAATCCACACGCCGAAACACATCTTCTAAGACGCTGGAAGGTACAGCCGCTTTTTCATTTCCATCGAAATATCTGCGATGCATGTGCTGCAACATAGACATGTACGCTGACTCAAGCAATTTAACACGAGCCCGCGCCTCTACGGTTTCTAGACGCCGATCGCCGGGATCAAGTCCTCGTATCTGAGGTTCAATCGCGACCATTACCACGACCATCATCACCGCCAACTGAAAATACTTCATCTGTTTTGCTGACCCCCGAAACCACCGGTCGAAACCTCGGTTTATCCTTCCCATCCTCATTGCTTCTAAACAAGGTACGGTATTACAAAATGCTGTGCGTCCTCTTAAAGGCACAGTATAACGCATCCGATCGTGTGGGCTAAACCCTCTCCATCCCATTCCTGTGGTATAGATTAGCTTTTACATTTCTTCTGAGGCATAATAAAGAAACAGACTTACACATCAACCGTCAACCCAGAGTTTAGAAGATGAAAATTATCGATTGCATCACCTGCTTCATTCTTTCTGTAGTCACCGTGGGCGTTTCGGCCGAGGATTGGCCCCAATTCAGAGGCCCCAATTCCTCGGGTGTATCGAAGTCCGAAGCCCCTCTACCAACGGAATTCACTGCCAACGACAATGTTAAATGGGCGGCGAGTTTAGGTGATGGCATCGGTTCGCCCGTGGTGGCGAACGGAAAAGTATTCGTGGCCTCTATGATTGATGACGAACATGTAGGATTACATGCATTTGACGCCAACAGTGGCGAACAAATCTGGTCCCGACAATGGCACACTCCTCAGCTTATTCCTGTACACAAGACCAACAGCCAATGTGCCACAACGCCCGCTGCTGATGCTGACAGGGTGTATTTTTACTTCAGCACTCTCGGCCTGTTTGCTTTAGATGCTTCTACCGGTAAACAACAGTGGAAGCACGATATCCCAACGCCTTTTTTTGTGTTTCGCTGGGGACCGGCTATGTCGCCGACACTTTACAAGGATAAAGTGATCTTCTTACAGGATGATGATCTCAATCCATCTATCGTCGCCCTTGACCGAGAAACCGGTGAGGTTGCATGGCGCGACGATCGTAGTGATCAAGCGGTTAATTATTCCCACCCCGTAATTTGCGAAACTGATACCGGCGATGAAATTATCGTGGCCGGAACCGGGATGCTAATTGGCTATAACCCTGAGAATGGTGAACGCAAATGGCACGCCCGTGTTCTCTTAAGGAATATCAAAACAACTCCTGTCGTCGAAAATGGCATTGTATACATTTCCGTACAAAGTGGTGGTATCGCCAACCAATGGCTCGCCTCCGCAGATCGTGCTGAAACTGGCGACAGCAACGGAAAATTGAGTAAAGATGAAATGCACGCCATTGTTCCCTCGGGACGGGTACCGGACGCTTTTTTCAAGAAAACATTCGATCGCGGGGATCTTAACAACGATGGATTTCTAGAAGGAGAAGAACTGGACATCGCCTTCCTTCATCCCGACAATTTTGCCGGGGCACGATTTGACGCCAAGGAAGCCGCCGACGAATACGTTATGGCGGTAAGGTCCGGCGGAATAGGAGATGTTACTGAGAGTCACCTACTATGGAAACACCCAACTAAATACACAGATCATATCGTCTCTCCCCTAGTTTCCAATGGTCGCATGCTTTTAATCAAAGGCGGCGGTATCCGTACCGTCTTCGATACCAAAAAGGGTAAATCTTTAGGTCGTCAGACGCGCATACAAAATACATGTGAATATTTTGCTTCACCAATTGTAGGCGACGGGAAGATTTATATTGCCGGTGAAAATGGAGTGGTAGTGGTACTAGAAGATTCCGACGAATACAAGCTACTGGCCAAAAACGATATGGGCGACGCCATTCTCGCGACACCCGCAATCGCTGATGGCAATCTCTTTATTCGTACGCGTTCCAAATTGATCTGCGTTGGCAAATAGACGTACTCGGAAATTTAGGAGTCATTCCATGACTGAACGCCTCGTGTTCCTTTCCGGTGACTTTGTCGTAGAAAGCGAAGCTCGTATTTCCATCTTCGACGCAGCCGTAAATCTAGGCCATTGCGTTACTGACTCGTCGAGGACATTTCATCACCAACCCTTTAAGCTTGAGCAGCATATAGCGCGGCTTTACGATTCTCTGAAGGTTGCGAGGATCGATCCGGGAATGGACCCGGCGGAAATGCTCGCTGTCACCATGGAACTGCTGGAGCGAAACTTGAAGTCATACGCCCCTCAGGACGATTGCTGGATAGTGCACAATGTCTCTTCCGGCGTTGTACCGATGGGGCCGAATCCTCTACAAACCTCTCAAGCCACCATCATGATCGCTAACCAACCACTGATCCTCACTGGTTGGCAAAACTATTATCATGAAGGTTGTCATGCTGTGACGCCCTTTAGTCGTCAAATCCCTTCGCAGTCTTTAGATGCGCGAATCAAGAATCGTAGTCGCATGTTTTACACTCTTGCTGAACAGGAGGTAAAACTAGTGGATCCGGACGCGCAAAGCGTAATCCTCGACGTAGATGGCTTCGTTGCTGAAAACAAGGGTGGCAACGTATTTATTGTAAAAGATGGATTAGTACGAACACCCTCCTCAATCAACGGTCTGGCTGGCATTACCCGTCAAACCACCTTGGAGATCTGTCATTCGCTTAGTATTCCCACGGAGGAAACCCGGCTACTTCCCTACGACTTGTATACTGCTGATGAGATCTTCTTTACCAGCACCCCTTATTGCCTCATGCCTGCGACCAGATTCAATGGATTGGACGTTGGCGACGGTCAGGTTGGCCCCCTATCCAAAGCCATCCTTCAGGGGTGGCATGAACTTACCGGTTTGGATGTCATCGCACAAGCGGACTCGCAGATGGCGGATGATTAGAAAATATGGATCAAGACAATTCCGATTTTACGTCCGTCGCGAAGTCGATGGAACTTTACCACCAGGCAATGCTTTTAATCCCTGGGGCAACGCAATTAATTAGTCGCCGCCCCACACGTTATGCTTACGGATTTTCCCCCGCGTACGCCGTGAGGGGGAAGGGTAGTCGCTTCACGGATGTCGATGGCAACGTTTTTATCGACTGGGTAAGCGGCGTGGGCGCCAATATCCTTGGATACTGTGATCCAGTTGTTGACAACGCTGTGAAGCGACAGATTGACTCGGGCACCATGTATTCCGTCAGTCACCCAATTGAATTAGAACTGGCAGAATTGTTGATCAACCGAATCCCCTGCGCTGAGATGGTGAGGTTTGCTAAAGGCGGTGGTGATGCATGTGCTGTCGCAATCCGAATTGCTCGGGGGACGACCGGTAAAGACACGATTCTTTTTAGCGGATACCATGGCTGGCATGATTGGTATTTGGCTGCTAATCACGACACTGGTGGACTAGACTCTCACCTATTTCCCGGGATTGATCCCCTTGGCGTACCAAAGGCTCTCACAAAGACGGCGATACCTTTTGCCTATGATGATCTTGCCGCCCTCTCCGCATTACTTGATGCTCACGAAAACGAAGTAGCGGCCATTATGATGGAACCGCTACGAAGCGATTTTCCCTCTGATGGTTATCTTCAGGGAGTGCGCGACCTAGCCGACAAACACGAAGTCTTATTAATTTTCGATGAAGTATCTACCGGGTTCCGGCCGACTTCCGCAGGCATTCAACCACTCGTTAATGTCCAGCCGGATCTTGCGGTCTTCGCCAAGTCAATCTCGAATGGTTATCCGATGGGAGCGATTGTCGGCACCCGCAAGGCCATGGAGCCTGCCGCACAAATGTTTATCTCAAGCACCTATTGGAGCGATACCATCGGAATTCGGGCCGCAATCACGACTCTGGAAGAAATAGAGAAACGTGAAACGACGAAAACAATTCATGAAGTCGGACAAACACTCAAAGCGGAAGTGAATTCGCTTCTACATGCGTACTCATTACCCGCTACCTGTGCCGGAGTCGATTGGCATCCCTATCTTCTCTTCGAGGCGGGGCACGATACGCCCCTGTTGATAAGCCTGTTCATTCAAGAAATGGCGAAACGCTCGATCCATACGGGCACATCATTTTACATCAATGAAGCCCATGGAAAGACTGAGCTTGAGGAGACACTATCTGCCATGCGGGACGTCTTTCTAATAATCCGCAATGCCTTGGACGCGGAAATTCTTCCGGATTTGATCGAAACAATTCCCCAAGTCGACATATTTCGTCGTCTCGTTAAGTAAGTCTAGGTGATAGTTGTGGCTAAAAAAGTACTCATCGTTGGTGTGGGATCCATTGGCAGCCGGCACCTCCGATGTTTTTTGAAGACCAACCGCGTACGGTTGGCAATATGTGATTCGGATGCCAGTCTAGCTGAATCGGTGGCAAAACGGTATGGAATCGATGAGTTGCATACCTCCCTCGAAGGGGCTCTAGCAAACCCACCTGATATAGCCGTGATTTGCACTCCTGCGCACCTTCACATACCGATGGGACTCCAATTGGCAGAGTCGGGTGTGGATTTGCTAATTGAAAAGCCACTCAGCACTTCCAGTGATCGGGTTGGGCGGTTAACTAGGACCGTTAGTGAAAACCATCTTACTTGCGGCGTAGCCTACGTCATGAGACATCATCCCTGCCTCCGTGACGTTCATAAGATCGTAGCTTCCGGTCGGTTTGGTGCTCCCTTACAACTTACGCTAACCTCCGGCCAACACTTCCCCTACTACAGGCCCGCCTACAGGGAGACATATTACGCTAACCACAATACCGGAGGTGGGGCAATCCAGGATGCCCTAACCCACATGATGAATGTAAGCCAATGGTTATTGGGACCCACCACCTCTCTAGTCTGCGATGCGGATCACCTTTCTCTTAATGGGGTGACGGTCGAAGACACCGTTCACGTGTTATCACGACACAACACGACGATGGCAAGTCTTACTCTCAATCAGTTTCAGTCTCCTAACGAGTCTACATTACTTATGAACTTCGAATGCGGTACTATTAGAATCGAGTTTCATCGGAATCATTGGCATTTTCACGACACACCCGAAGGTGGATGGGAACTAGGGGCATCCTATAAAATGGAAAGAGATGACCTTTTTATCCGTCAGGCCAACATTTTCCTAGATAATTGCCTAAACCAAACGGGCCCCACCTGCTCGTTGGCCGAAGCCACCCATACCTTAAATACCAATTTGGCCATGTTGCAGTCAACCATGTCGCGACAATGGATCGATCTTTCATAACCACCCGGACAGGCTTTGATGACAAACACGAACCACGAACTCTTCGGTCTTCAAGATAGAGTGGCCATTGTAACAGGCGGCTCTGGCCACCTCGGAACGGCCTTCTGTCACGCGTTAGCTGACGCCGGCGCTCGCGTTATTGTAACTAGCAGGTCCATTGACCGCGCCCAAAAAACAGCGAACACACTGAGCGGCAGCGGGCATATAGGACTGGCGCTTGACCACAAGAGCGAACCAAGCATCGAGAAGTTCATGGGCTCCGCCCTCGCTGAGGCCGGTCAAGTCGATATCCTGGTTAATAATGGTACCCATGGAGCAGGTGACGATTGGACTACCGTTGATCAACAGCAATTTAACGATCAAATGGCGAATGCGACAGCCTATTTCCTACTAGGCAGATTGTTGCGCGATCACGTCGTTTCCCGGTCCACCTCCGGCTCAATCATCAATATTGGATCAATGTATGGGTTGGTAGGGTCTTATCCAGAGGCGTACGAAGGCATTTGCAACTACAGCCCCGCTTCCTACCATGCTCTCAAAGGAGGGATCATCCATATGACTCGCCATCTAGCGGTGTATTGGGCAAATGATATGGTAAGGGTTAACTGCCTGAGCCCAGGGCCGTTTCCCGGTCCCGATGCGCCCCAAGATATGGTAGCAAGATTATGTACCAAGAGCCCGATGAAACGCATGGGCGCCCCTGAGGAATTGAAGGGCGCGCTATTACTTTTGGCAAGCGACGCTGGGAGCTATATCACCGGCCAAAACATCGTTGTCGACGGCGGTTGGACGTCGTGGTAAACATCCCAGTTTTCACCGAAATACATGATTTACGGCCCCACGTGTAGATCCGAACGCTCCATCAAGTAAACACTGATGTGACGCTCCCACCATTAGTAAAACTACAAGTTACTTCGTCACCGGCATGGACTGAAATTAGTTGCGTGGCCGAACCGGGGATCACCAGATCGCCAGCTTTCAGGACGCACCCACGTTGAGCGAGGTGCCTAATTAGACAGCGAAGCGAATTTAAGGGCCCTTCCATAATGTCGGCTGCAACACCTGACGCAACTAGTTTCCCGTTTAGAAAAACTGCGACCCCCTCTAGGAACCAATCAATCTTTCGAGCGTCAACCTTTGTCCGCCCAATTACCTGGGCAGCATGCAGACCATTTGAACATATCAATTCCTGTCGGGTGGGTGATGGGTAATGGTAAACGTAGTTGTGTAGTTCTATTCCCGGTTGAACGAATTCAATGGCAGCAAGTAATTGCTCATCGCTGCAATTTTCATCGGGTAGGTCCTGATGAAGTGTCAGAACAAACTCCGGCTCAATGGCTAAAGCATGAAACTCCTTCGAGTTTACCTCGTTCCCTTCGTCGATCAGGCCTGGCTTCATTAACCGACCAAAGATAGGGTCGTTGAACCCAAATTGCTTTCGTATGGCCGCACTCGTACAACCAACTTTGTAGCCACAAGGTTCATCGCCATCGGAGATACGTAATAACTCAAATGCACGCTGGCATTCATAGGCTTCGTCCATAGTCAGTTCAGCAATATCATCGATGGACGGCGAAAATTCGCCAAGTTTGAAAAAACGATAAAACGACCGAGATATATTGGGAATACTTTTCATGTTCAATAAAATATACTTAAGCGATCCGTTTTTCAATCGGACTGCATGTTTTTCCCGTTTCAACGCACAAGATATCCAATGATGCCATTTAGATTAATAATAACCCTCACCGTCCTCCTTGCTTCCATCTCATCAGCTGTAGCGAAGGAATACCATGTCTATTACTTGGGTGGTCAATCTAATATGGACGGGTATGGAAAAGTGTCGGAACTAACGGGCGCCACGAGAGCCCGACAGGAAAAAGTCATGATATTCCATGGCTCCAGTTCTCCCGACGGTTCACGGGCGCGTGGAGCAGGACTGTGGGCTCCGCTTCGGCCTGGACACGGCTACGATTTTCGGTCTGATGGCAAGACAAATAGCTACGGCACACGATTTGGATGTGAATTGACATTTGCGAGCGAGATCAAACGCCTAAAACCGGATGAAAATATCGCCATCATTAAATATTCGCGGGGAGGTACGTCCATAGCTATCGAAGCCGCGCGACATTACGGCTGCTGGCACCCGGATTTCCGGGACGGAGACGCCGACGGAAAAGGGATTAACCAATATGATCATTTCCTCGCAACATTACGTCGCGCTTTTGAAGTCCGGGATATTGACGGCGACGGAGAGACCGACCAACTCATACCAGCTGGGATAGTCTGGATGCAGGGAGAAAGCGATGCCGGGTTCGAAGTTCCTGCCAGGGAATACGGGGCGAACTTAGCACACCTCATGGATCTGTTCCGAGCAGCATTCCGCACGGACGATTTACCCGTCGCTGTTGGCAGAATTTCCGATTCAAAGCCAAATGGTAAACGATTATGGCCGTATGGAGATATCGTAAGAAAGCAGCAGGAGACGTATTGCACAAACGATTCAAACGCCATCCTCGTGTTGAGTACGGACGATTACGGTTATTCAGATGTCGCGCATTATGACAGCCAAGGATACCTTGATTTGGGCACCCAGTTCGCCCGAGCTGTTCATAGCTTGCAAAGACCTCGGAACGTTACAACAACTCCCGAATAACTTCACCTTCAGGCAGAACCGCGATGGGCCTTCCTTCACGCGTCGTGGTGTGCCATTGCCTTTCAATCCCGAGATGCCGATAGACCGTCGCGAGAACATCGTTAGGGTGAACAGGACGATCGACAGGTGTTTCACCACGAGAATTTGAAGCGCCGATTACTTGTCCTGCTTTGATACCGCCACCTGCCAACAAAATGCTCATTAAAGGCCCCCAATGGTCCCTCCCGCCTGTTTTGTTAATTCGGGGTGTCCGCCCAAATTCGCCCCAAACAAGTAACAAAACCTTTTTATCGAGCCCCCGCTGATATAAATCAGTTACTAGCGCAGCTACCATCTGATCTAGAGGTGGCCCCGACAGATCCATACCTCGGCTTGGTCCGAGAGTACCGTCTGCTGGACGATGATCATTCACGATATTTAAATGCCAATCCCAGCATAGGGAATCGGGCGCGGTGTTGATGGTGACAAATGATACCCCAGACTCCACCAAACGTCTTGCAAGCAAAGCAGATTGGCCCCATCGATGCGACCCGTATAAATCATGAACATGTTGAGGCTCTTGCGACAGGTCAAAGGCTTTACGGGCTTCTCCGCTTGTTACCATATCCAGCGCCATGTGACTAAACCGGTCGATCCCAACCATCGTACGACTACGGTCGATCCCCCTTGAGAACGTGTCGAGCGAACTTAATAGGCTACGCCGGTCACTAACACGGTCGACCGTCATTTCGTCCGCTAATTTCAAATTAGCAGTGGCATCCGACAATAGGGATTCCTGATAGTCGGCCTGGTAAGGATCTTGAAAAACCGAGAATGCTCCATGCGCCGCTCCAAGATGACCCGCCCCCATGACTTCACCGATGTTAGGATTTCGGGTTTGCGCTTCCGACAAGAGGACATAAGGCGGCATACCCTGTTTTCTTGGGCCTAAGAATCTCGAGGTCAGCGATCCGGATGAAGGGTGGGTGGCCTGATTGTTTGTGCCTCGATAGCCAGTAGATAGCCAATGGGCTGCCACAAAGTGACCATTTTCGCCATGAGAAATACTACGAATCACTGTTGCGCGGTCGACGATTCGCGATGTGCGTGGCATCGTTTCACAAAATCGTACGCCGCTGTGAAGAGTCGGAATGGTGCCATAAGGACCACGAATTTCTACGGGTGCGTCTGGCTTAGGGTCGAACGTCTCAAATTGGGACGGCCCACCGCCTAGCCAAATCTGAATCACGGCTGTGTCCTTCGCTGAATTCCCGCTAGCTTCCTTACCGCGAACCAACTGCCCAAGGCTAATGCCCAAGCCGCCGGTTGTAACCGCCGATTTTAGAAATTGTCGTCGATGAGATATTCTCATTAGCTATTTATTCTTAAGCGATTAACAAGTCGATCTACCTGCTACCATTTTAAGGAATTCATCCTCTACATTGCCATATCTTTTTTAATTCACCGGTATCATCATGCTCGTCCGGTGTTAGATATGTACTTCATAGTATAGTCCGTAGTAAAATTGTGTTATGCAACGAATTTATTACAATTCATTCAGACCGAGCTTCACTCGCATCTATTTCCAATGCGTAGTGTTATTGACTGCTTTGAGCTCCATGTCAGCCGCCAATGACGTTATCGATTTTGAAAATGATATTGTTCCAATCCTCACAAAAGCGGGGTGCAACGCGGGGGCGTGTCACGGCGCGGCTATCGGACGCGGTGGGTTCAAACTCAGCTTATATGGTGGGAACCCGACCTCCGACTATAATGCCATCGTCCACGAGATTCGGGGGCGTCGGATTAATCATTCGAACCCACGTGAGAGCCTCTTATTTCTGAAACCCACTGAACACATATCACATGGCGGAGGGACTCTTTTTGACGAAGAATCCACTAGCGCCAAGCTAATCCTGAAATGGATTAACCAAGGGGCCGAACAAACCAGGACGCGATCGCTTACTTCGATTGAGATAACGCCGCGCCAGTTCTATTCTGAACAACCTAAAACCTCTCACACCGTACGTATCACCGCCCTATACGACGATGGTACAACACGGGATGTCACTAAGTGGACGCTGCTTGAGCCTGAAGACGACTCCGCTGTCGAGGTTGTCGACGACGAATCGCGTTTAATCCCGCATCGCCGAGGGCGTCATATCGTTACCGCAAGGTACCTCACTATGGTCAAACCCATCGAATTACTTATCCCACTCAATTCAACAACACTACAGCTTAACGATCCTCCCGTTTACAATTTCATTGACTCCGATCTTAACGCTAAACTTCGAAGTTTGCGCATTACCCCGTCACGGCAGAGCGCCGACGGAGAATTTATTCGCCGTCTTTCGCTGGATCTCACGGGTCGCCTTCCGTCAGTCTCAAGCGTACGAGCTTTTCTCGAATCCGCTAGTCCGGACAAACGCAATCGTCTCATAGACGACTTACTTGATTCGACGGAATTCAACATATTTTGGGCCTATAATTTTTCCGAACTACTTCGGATACGCCCACAGAAATTGGGTACTGAAGGGGCCAACGCTTATTTTGAATGGTTGTCTAGGCAGATTGAAGATGGAGTCAATTACAAGAGCCTTGTAACCACGATGCTTCTTGCTAGCGGAGACGCTTTTGAAGTCGGACCGGCTAACTTTTATCGCACGATGCCTGATGCACGGCAACAGGCGGAATTCGTCAGTGAACTGCTAATGGGTACGCGACTCCGATGCGCTAACTGCCATAATCATCCATTAGATCACTGGACACAGGATGATTATCACGGTCTAGCTGCAATATTTGCAAAGCTAAATATTAACCAAAGCGTTACGGCAAACACTAACGGGACAACGATTCACCCGTTAACTTTGGAACCCGCCACGCCCAAACTCCCAGGCGGTCGTCCCTTACCCCCCAACAATACAGAACCGCGATTAGAGTTTACGAACTGGCTAACCGATGAAGGAAATCCTTACTTCGCGAAAGCGTTAGTAAACCGGCTTTGGAAACACATGATGGGCCGGGGACTCGTTGAACCGGTCGATGATTTCCGCGCAACCAATCCACCGACGCATCCGCTTTTAATGGATAAACTATCGAGTGAATTCGTCAACAGCCAATACGACATTAAGCATATTCTTAAAAGTATCGCTTCTAGCGCAGGATACCAGCGAAGCGGTAAAGCGAACCAATCGAACAGATATGACACCCAGTTCTACTCACACAACCTCAGAGTACCGCTGCATCCGTCCGTCCATGCTGACGCCGTAACCGATGTTCTTGGGGTCCCTGCCCAATATGGGGATCAGCCTTTAGGCACGCGGGCTATCGAGTTAAGAAGCCCATCAGTCGCTTCCAGAACCCTCGACGTCCTAGGGCGATGTGGCCGTGAGGAATCTTGTGAAACGGAAGGCAACGGGACAAGTGGTCTCACACAAAGGTTACATTACTTCAACGGCGACTTTCTTAACGGGAGAATCAGCCGTAGCAATGGCAGATTATCCGTTTTAGTAAACGCTAATACATCAGACATTGATATAATCACTGAATACTATCTAGCGGCCTACAATCGATTTCCTACTACCAATGAGTCGACTTATTGGATTGGACAACTTGAATTGCAAGCGTCCCTGGATGACCGCCTAGCTTTGCTCGAAGACTTCATTTGGGGTCTATTGGCCTCGAAGGACTTTACCACCAACCACTAAGCCACTGGGCTTCTTCCTAACACGGAACTATCGTCATGAAACTTATTCTTATTCTATTTGTCGCATTCACAGCTAACGCTGCACTTGGTCAATCTGACGGGAGCACCAAGGCTCCGTCAGCTGATCAGAAAAGAAATGAAATTGTAAAACGGTTCGATAAGGACAAAGATGGGACATTATCTGCGGAAGAAGCTGCGATCGCTCGGGGCACACTCGCCAGGGAGAAGAAAACGCAACCACAACAACGAGATTACAAACTAGCGTTCTCCGTCAAGAACCCCAAGGAATTTAAGCTCGATGGCGGTAAGGAAGTGTTTTCAGGTCCACAGGCGGGAGAAACGCTACCCAAGCTTCTGGTCTCCGCCGTGCGAGGCGACGATGCCGGTAAGACTTTCAATGCGCTTGGAGATCATGACGGGGCACAGCTTATCATTTTAGCTGGTCCAAATCGTACGTCGATACGCGGTATCATTGGGATCCTCCGATTAGTAGCCACGGTCAATGAAAACTCCAAAGAACAATTACAACCTGTTCTGATTTATCTAGGCGACGATAAGAACCAATTAGCGGAAAATGCTAATCGATACCTCGAATACATGAACGGCGACCCTACGATTGGCATCTCCAATGATGGACGCGACGGGCCGGGAACCTATGGCCTAAATCGCAATGTTAGCATGACGATCATCGTCGCCAAGGACGGGAAAGTGGTTTACAACTTTCCATTTCCTGAAGGCATGCTAACACCCGACCCACATGTCCTCGGCGCAATTAGTGAAATCATTGAGACCAAACCAGAGGAGATGCGTAATTGGCTCGTAAGTGCTGCTGAAGAACGGTCAAGAATGGCATCTAACAATGAACGAAACAGAACCGGCGGAGTTGATATAAGGGCGTTACTGGCCCCAGTCTTAGACAAGAATGCGTCTGACGAAGTGATAGACGCCGCTGCTAAAAAGATCGATCTCGTACTCGAAGGCAATAAGGCCGCCGCTGTTAGTGTCGGTGCACTTGCGTCCCGTATGGTACAGGGCAATCTTGAATCTTACGGAACAAAACGGTCCCAATACCACCTCTTTAAGTGGTCCAGGCTTTACGGTGCAAAACCAGCAGCGCCTACTGAAACCGGTAATTAATAAAGCGAAGCGGCTTACCATGCGTTCCCCTACCCATCACACAGGAAAACGGCTTACCCGAAGAGATGCTATCTGCATCGGCGGACTCTCAGTCTTCGGCATCGGCATTGACGCGTTGTTTGCCGAAAAGGGCAGCTCACAATCCACCGCTGCTAAGCAGTGCATCTTGATCTGGCTGGAGGGTGGACCAAGCCACCTCGAGATGTTTGACCCCAAGCCCGAAGCCCCCGAAGAGGTTCGAGGACCATTAGGTTCGATCGCAACTACGCTCCCCGGCGTACGTCTGAATGAATGTCTTTCGCAGACGGCGAACATGATGGACGACATCGCCCTCATTCGTTCAGTCACCTCACCACTAGGCGAGCACAATTTTGGTACCCATTATTTACTTACGGGCTACAAACCGACGCCCGCACTCGAATACCCAGCTCTTTGTTCAACCGTAGTGCAACTCCGCGAACAGGACGGCGTGTTACCACCTAACATTGCGGTGCCTCGATTTTCTAACAATCTTTCGGGAAATGGTTTTTTACCCGCTGCTACGCAACCCTTCGCCGTCGGTGGGAATCCACAAAACAAAAACTTCAAGGTTAGGGATTTAGAATTTTATAGAGGGTTAAATCTCCCACGCATCGATCGCCGGAAGCGTTTTGTAAATACCTTGGATGGATTCACGGCAAGGTTAGATGCGGGGGTTAGTGACTTGGACCCCGATTTGGAACGTGCCTTCAACCTGCTTGCCTCCCAGGAGGCTAAGTCCGCGTTCAACCTACAGGACGAATCCATCGAGGTTCGTAATCGTTATGGTTTAGGAGATCCTATCGGTCAGAGCTGCCTATTGGCAAGGCGGTTGGTCCAACGCGGCGTTTCTTTTGTAACCGTCACCAGTTCAGGCTGGGATACTCATCAGAATATCAATTCCTTAAAACGGCGTTTCGAAACTGACCGAAATGCCAAACTGCCGTCCTTCGACCGTGCTTATAGCGCACTAATCACTGACTTGAAACAACAAGGCATGTTAGACGACACGCTCGTTTTGGTCATGGGCGAGTTTGGGCGCACCCCTAAAGTCAACGCAAATGGGGGGCGAGATCATTGGCCACGCGTCTTCAGCGTTGCAATGGCCGGCGGCGGTGTTTCCGGTGGGCAAGTATACGGAACAAGTAATTCCCTCGGCGAATACCCCGAGGATAATCCAGTCACCCCCGCTGACATCACGGCGACTGTTTACACGCTGCTTGGTATCAATCCGAATCATGAGTTGCACACTCGCGACGGACGTCCAGTCCGCATCACGCCCGAATCTGCTAATGTATTAAGTCAACTCATAATCTAACCCAATACGAGTTCAAAATGTCTTGGTGTTTCACGGCCCCTCCGCTGTTCGCGTTCATCTTGGTAGGTTGTTTTACGGGTTCCTCCCAAGCCGAGATGAAAGCACCTATCACCTCGATTGCGATCTGCCCTGATCACACTTCTTTGGTCGTGGCTTCGCAAGCCGGTTTGACGGTATTGAAAATAAAAACAGCTTCCCTATCCGCATCGCAAGACATCGTCACCGGTGCCGGAACAACCTATAAGGTTCCTACTGCCAACATCCACTCAATTCGATTTTCACCCACCGGGACTCGTCTACTAATCTGTGGGGGACGACCATCCGAATCGTCATTTACTGGCATCTACACCTGGCCGGATATGCAACGATTAGTCACGATAGAGAACGAAGGCGATTCACATCTTTGTGGTTTGTGGCTGGATCAGCAAACTATTGTGACTGCGGGGCTGGATGCTGTCGTACGAATATTGGAGTCGGAGACCCTATCGGTGACTCGCGAATTGAAAGCACATTCCGGGGGAGTGACCTCACTTGCCACCTTCCCTGAACACCAACTGCTTGTCAGTGGTGGCCTCGACAACAGTCTGCGCGTCTGGGACCTGAACGATTACACGCTTCAACGAAGTTTGAATCAACATATTCAACCAGTGACCGACCTAAGCCCTTCACTTCCCGTTGTAGGGCTCCCGCTCATCGCATCATCAAGCAACGACCGCACCGTTCGTTTTTGGCAGCCGTCGATAGGTCGAATGGTGAGATTTATTAAACTACCCTCCAAACCTCAGGCCATTGCCTGGTTGGCGGATAATCACCTTGTTGCTGCCTGTAGCGACGGGATGCTCTATGTCATTGACACTCTAAATGTCGAAGTTGTGGGAAGGAAACATTTGAAAACCGGCTGGTGTTTTGACATCGACAAAGCACGTGACAAACCAAGCCTCTTTGTCTCCGGTACGCAGGGCCGGATAGAAACGGTAAATGCTCCCTCTCTGTTCGGAAATGAACCGTAACCTAAAGCGCTATTCCCCTGCGGCAGCCTCGCGTGAGTCTGTACCCTTCACGTAAAATATGAAATCATTGCTGAATAATCCATTAGGGTTCTGCATCTGTAACAGATGCATCCCTGGGGTCGGCACATCCGTTAGGGTAATTTTCGCCATACTCCCTTTGAGCTCAAGTTGTCCTTCAACTTTACGGCCATCGACATACAGCCTGGCTTTATTTTGGACGTGACGCACGCTAACTGCCATCTGTGCTCTTTCCTGACTCAGCACCGGAAAACGCTGGCGCCCTCGCTGCGATTGAATAGGTCCTAGCGTCCAAATAGCAGGTTGAGGATTATTGATATCAAATTGGGCGCCGATATGCGCAGTAAAGGTTCCAATGAACCGGCCCTCGGCTGCCGCCTGTAGTAACTCCGTTCTTGTAAAGCGAAGTGGTTTGCTTCCAAGCTGTACATACTCTCCATTTACATATTGCAAATGCGAATCCACACGCCGTTTACTATCAAGCCACCGGCCGTCACCGCTAAAAATAATCGCACCCTCCGAGGCGGATTTTTCCAACGCGTCTAGCAGGCTGAGTGTTAAATCGGCAGCAGCAGTGGTTCGATTGATCGTGACCTGGCGACCGTAGCCACCGGGGTAACCGTTGCTCTGTTGCAAGACCATATCCCAAACGGGATCAAATCGCTCCCGACCGCCCCACGAGAGACGCCAGACTCCTCGTTCCGGTGCGCCCCTTTCGGCAAGATTCCTGTAAAACGGGAAGTCAATAATATTTAAACGGCCCTGCGGGAGAATCAACCAACGATCATACGCACCACGCCATGTAGGCGCGTCCATCCCAGTTCCCGGCGTATTGGTACTCACTAAGAATGGCATCCGATGGCAATCCCCACAGACGTTCTGCCGAGGCTGCATATCCCCGTTCACATGAAACAGCTCAAACCCATCACGAGCCCGTTTAGTTACTTCGTTGGTATAGGGTCGCCGCGGTGCCGGCGGATAGGCAATACTTAACAGGAACTTCGCCATCGCATCGCGGTCGCTATCAGATAATTCACCTGCTTGCCCTTTATCATTCTCTGTATCGTCGCCTACGGTCATCATCGTATTAGCCAATCCGCCATCTATCAGATGTCGACTACTTGTTACCGGTTCTTTCACATCGCTATTGGCATCCACAGACTTATGGATGCTGAAACTGTTATTCCCACCATAAGGATCCCCAGGAATGCCATCCCAGTGATAGGGTTCCGTATCTCGTAGGCCGCGAATCGGCATCGTTGAACGGGGCATGATTTGTTTACCACCCGTAACAATGGGCGTATTTAACACCCAAAGCAATTGGTCGGTATGTCCATCGGGATGGCAACTTGCACAAGAAAACGTCCCCGTCGTGGAAGCCGACGCTGTGTTAAACATCATCCGTCCACGCTTCACGATCGGGTCGGTGGGATCATCTAATTTAACGGTCTTCATTAAGGCCGGTTTGCTTACATTCTCAAGATTGAGCAACGAAACCGTATTATCCACGGCATTCAACACCCACGCAGTATTCGGTTTGCCCTGATGATTGGAAACCAGGGCGATGCCACGAGGGACCGCGCCAACATCCACGCGGCCAAGGATCGCACCCGTTTGGGCATCAACTGTAAACACCTTATCCGAACTAGCTGCGCTGGCCACGAGCGTGGAATCATCATCGCTAATCTGAACTGCAAATGGAGTTGCCAGCGCCATGCCAGATGCCGGATGGTTGGGAGGCAATGGCTCAAGCTCAATGCGTTGCACGTCTACTTTTGGTTCACTCAGAACAATCTTCGAAATCTGGTTAAGAAATGCGCGATTTTCTAATTCTTTCAATCCATGATTCCCGGTTCCAGATTTACCATTCGCATCATTACGCGCATCTGCCTGCGCCACAAACACATTTCCCTTCGAATCTACCGTCAACCCATAAAGCAACGTACCGACATTATTGACAACCCTCACCAATTTTTCATTATCCGTATCAAACACGTATAAATCTCGGTCAGGAACTTCTGGATGGCGAATCACATCGATCACATGGCCGATGGACAGAACATTATTATGGCGGATGGAATGTTCCCAAGCGTCAAAGGTTTTCAATTTTCCATCTAATGGAGGCGTCCCTCCTGAAAGCTGAGTCTGATTATTTGATTCGAAGGGAATAACATAAAGCTTCCCATCCCTTACGGTGATTGCTCGCGGATCCTGCGCATTGATCGTTAAGCGTTTAGCTACCGTCAAAGTCTCTACGTCGATTACCGCAATTTGATTTTCTGACGACAGTGAGATATAGGCTTTTGCGTTCGACGCAAAAGCGACGCCCGTAGGCTCATCAAATCGAGTTGATTTGGTGGACGAATCAATATCCTGCACCGTACCTATCACCTTGTGGTAGGTAGGGCTCTTCGAATTGGTATCGATCACACTTATCGAGTCTGAGATATGGTTGGCTACCCAGACCTGACGTCCGTCCGGACGAACGGCCAGACCAACGGGGTCTATCCCCACCGGAACACTAGCCACCACTTCCTGAGATTTCACACTAATTATGTCAACAGTGTCCGCAGGCGTGTTTGCCACAAATACATGATTGTCTAATATTACGATGGGACGGGCATGGGGACTCATGTGCGATGCATGCCGGATTTCTGCTGCATCCAAACCCCAGAATGAGGTGAGCGTCACATAAAGAGACGCTACGGCTAATCGGCGAAACATATTTCTACCCTTCCAAGGTTATCTAGTTACGGCATGGACTTATTTTAAACCATTGCTCCAAAGAATTCGTGGACAACTAATAATTATATCTCGAATTTAGAAAGCCGCTTAAACAACCCGACGATCATGTAAGAATCATCTCTGCTCAACATCAGTGTCCGAAAACCAGTCCGATAAGCCAATGCAAGTAGTGAATACCAGCATCTATTCGATATGTTATCCCGACTGAAATAGCATCTAAGTACCACGTTATCTATAATGATGGCAATTGAACTCGATACACTTTCTACCGGAATCAACCATGAGTGACCAATTAACTCGCACCAACGAATCTCGCCGTCAATTCCTCAAGAGCTCTGCGGTCGTCGCCGGGGGGGTGTGGCTGACAAGCCCCACCGTTCAGGCTACAACGCGGTCGGCCAACGAAAAGTTAAACATTGCGTGTATTGGGGTAGGGGGTCGTGGTTCTGCCAATGTTGGTGGCGTCTCGAGTGAAAACATTATTGCGATGTGTGATGTCGACGAATCTAAAGCTGGAAAACGCTTTCAGGAGTTTAACAAAGCCGGCAAGTTCAAGGATTACCGAGTTATGTTCGATAAACTCGGAAAACAGATTGATGCTGTTGTGATAAGTACACCCGACCACACTCACTTCCATCCGGCCCGTCAGGCCATGATGGAGGGTAAGCATGTGTATTGTGAAAAGCCGCTTGCACACTCCGCCTGGGAAATTAGGCAGTTGACCAGAATCGCCCAAAAGATGGATGTTGCCACCCAACTCGGTAATCAACGTCATGCGAATGCGGGAATGGCCAGGGCCGTTGAAGCCGTGCAATCAGGGATGGTCGGCGACATCAAGGAAGTCTATTGTGCCATTTCAAGTTCGCGAGGCATGCCCCCAATCCCCAAAGAGTTTCCTTCCATTCCAAGCCATCTAGATTGGGAATTATGGCAAGGCCCGGTCGCCAAAACAAAATACGCGCCCGACTACGTTCCATACAAATGGCGTTTTTGGTGGGATTACGGTACCGGAGAAACAGGCAACTGGGGTTGCCACATCCTGGACATTCCATACTGGGCCCTTGGACTCAAACATCCCACGCGAATTGATTTAGACGTGAAACCCTCGCCGGAGTCCATCGATACCCACCGCACTCCAAAATCTATGCAGACACGACTTGAGTACAAAGCCGAGAACGGGCATAACGCGGTAATGCTACATTGGTGGCAAGGGTCTTTAGATTCCATGTTCGCTAAACACAATGCAACGAAATATGGAAATACGCTTTTCGTTGGAGAAAACGGAACAATATCGGCCGGGTTCGACGGGTACAAAGCGAAGCTAAATGACGGTGGTGAACCTAAAGCACCTCCGCAATCGATTCCCAAATCTCCGGGATTTTACAAGGAATGGATCAACGCTTGCAAAGGAGGCCCCCGTTCCACATGTGATTTTGTTAATTATTCCGGGGCGCTAGCTGAGGCCGTTCTACTCGCGAATGCGGCGTTCCGCACAGGCGAAGGTTTTGACTGGGACGCACCATCGTTCAAGGAACATGGTAATTCCAAAGTGTCAGAATACCTCAGGCCAGAATTCGCAAAAGGATGGGAAGTCGATGAAATCTAAGACGGTTTTCAATAAGATCGTCCCAGCAGGCAGCAACCTCTTTCAACTCAATACGATATCTGTATCATGCATCTCAAGTTTCCATTTGCCTTGCTAATTGTTACTGGCTTACTTACCTCGACTGGCCAAGGCGAATCAAGGGGATTTATTTCTATTTTTGACGGTCGTTCCCTGGATGGCTGGCAACCTACAAAAGGAGCGGAAGGCGCCTGGCGTGTTGCCGACGGAATCCTTATCGGAACCGGCGATCAGGGCAGGGGATATCTCACCTATACCGGCCACAAACAAGTCGCAGATTTAGAAATGAAATTCAGCTACCGATTTCCCGGTAAAGGGAATAGCGGCGTCAGTATCAGAGCAATTGAAGACGAAACTGGCAAACGCGATTTCAAGAGTTACCACGCCGATCTTGGGCATAAAGGGATTGGGGGAAACGTCATGGGTGCATGGGATTTCCATACTCCCGGACGCATCGAACACCGCTGTTTTCGAGGCGATCGACTCGTCATTAATGCTGATGACAGTGCGACAATCACAGAGATCAAAAATGGTTTATCCTTCGACGACATTAATTCCCAACAATGGAATGACGTTCACATCATTGCAAGGGGAAACCATTTCCAATTGATTATCAACGGCAAACTATCAAGTGAATTTACAGAACATCTACCAGAAACTAAGCGGCTGACAAAAGGCATGATTCAGTTACAGCTTCACGATCCTGGCATGATCGTTGAATTTAGGGATATCCGACTTAAAATCATTAAATAACCACCCGCACAGGCCCTAAGGAACTTTTCGCCTCGCCTGCCTTCCGCGCGGAATTCGGCGTACTGATTCTCACCTCCACTCTATTTCGACATTTCTTTCAATACTGTCTCCGCAAGCTGACCTTGCTCTGTGCCCCCCGCTCGTTTCGCGACCCGAGTCAGATGATGGACGGCCTCCTGATTTCCCAGCCGCGCAAGTTGGCAAGCTTCTTCAAAGCCCCTGTTAGAGAACGACCAATCCTTAGGAACGACTTCCAGTTCATAGTCTTCCCAATAGTATTGATATTCGGATGACCCCCATTCGTCATACACTTGCGACCAACTGAAAGGACTCATGCTCGCCAAATGCGGCTCCGTCATGTGCTCGGCGATCGGGTCGTCAATGGCCTGATAACGGTTGTCGAGGGAGACACGGAGCCGATCATCTGTAATATTTGGCAATGCCATATGGATTGTTAACGCCGGGAAAACCAGTGTATCGCCGACTTTGTAATCCGTAGTATGCCACGTCAATCCCAACGACTCATGATCTCCACCGTTAATCATTAAACCACCTGCACCAAGCGAGAAGTGGTGATCTAGTACCTTGCCAATTTTGTGAGACCCCTTAAGGACAGCAAGTCCTCCCAACTCGACTGGACAGTCCCCAACAGGGGCCCAACACGTGAGGTTTTCATAGGTCCCCTGAAAATGCACAAAGTCCTGATGTATTGGAGTTGTGTGGGCGGTGTATTTGGGAAACCACAGTCGCGCGACTTTCTGCGGTTGGGGAATCATCTCACGACCTGTAATATCCGAAACGGTACGCACGATTGAGTCCGCATGCGCAATCTCATGAAACAGTTGATTCCGATATACCTGATGGTAAACGTCCGTATATTCGCTATCACCTTCGGTACATTGCACACCCGGTTCGGCAATACCATCGAGTGGGTTAGTACCCTGTTTTATCCAACCACCTAACTGCATCGTCGATAGCATTTGATGCCGAAGTTCGATTAATGACTCAGGATCCTGTAACTTGCGGAAAAACAAATAGCCGTCCTCTTCCATACGCAATTGCAACGCCGTGCGATCACCTTGAATATCGTTGGACTCTCGTAATTCCTGCAACTCGGTTAAATTAGGTATCATTTCTCAGTTGAAGCTATATACAAGAAGGGGTTGATTGGGTTGCACAAAATGGTCTTTTCACGGCGTCGGGTCGACGGTCCAACCCTCCGTTAGGATTGTCCCATAGTATGGATAGTAATCCCATAAGACGGGACCTCCAATTACGCGAGGATCTTTTGTTTCCCGCAGATGAGAAAAAAGAGCGTCATGCATCTTAGACTGGATGTCGGTCATACTGGGAAGGCCCGCTAGATTATTCAGTTGATGTGGATCAACATGAACGTCATAAAGTTCAACTCGGGGTCTCATCCCGAAGGACAGTGCAGCAAGTTTGCCAACGGCTTCCTGACCACGATTCAGCATCATGAAGGACTTCGTTGGAGACGAGTCGATCTCTCCAAAAGGAATGTTTCGCGCACATACACTTTTATCCGGCGAACCGGAGGGCCAGCGGCCTGGTTCAAAGTTATGGATGTATAGATAATCCTTCGTTCGAATAGCGCGACAAGGATAGCCCTTGCCACCGGCGCGGCAGCCATCATGTCGTTCCATGGCAATAAAGGCTGACTCCCGAACCTCTGAATCACCACCGAAGAAGCCAACTAAGCTCTCGGCTGTCATCTGTGCCGGAGCGGTCAATCCCGCTACGTTCAAGAAAGTAGGCGCCAGGTCACTCAGATTGACTGGCTGCAGAATATCGCGTCCACCGTCCGTGATACCTGCCGGCCAACGTATCGCCAAGGGAACGCGAGCGCCATCGTCGTACAAAGTGGCCTTCGCTCTGGGGAAAGGCATACCATGGTCACTTGTAACCACCACGATGGTATTGTCAAGAATCCCCTTAGACTCCAAGGAAGCTATAGCATCCTCCACCATGGAGTCGAAATGCTCAATCTCTACCATGTAATCCAGCAAATCGTTCCGAACAATTTCATGATCCGGAAAGGTGGGCGGTACGATCACCTTGGAGGGGTCTTTGCCGGATTTCACGCCCGCGCCCGATTGGAAGGGACGATGCGGCTCAAAGGTGCCGAGCCAAAAACAAAAAGGCTGGCCTTCTTCCACTTCCTCCAGAAAGGCTTCAAAATTGGCGCTGTAATCTCTGTTTGCAATGAAACCAAAAGGGGGTTTTCTCGTTTGTTCTCTGTATTCCTTTCCTGCCGGGTTGCTTGTCCTCCCTCCCGGCGCAAGACGCCCCGGACTCCATCCCTTGCCCGTGAAGCCGACCGCGTAACCTGCCTGCGTGAGGAGGTCAGTATAAGTCGGATACTTCATTGGTAACGTACTGTGGATATTACCCGCTTCTTCTAAACGCCAGATCTCCTGCCCCGTCAAAATAGCGCTGCGTGAGGGACCACAAGTCGGCGCGTCACAGAATGCAAGGGAAAACCTCAGCCCTTCGCGTGCTATGCGGTCAAAACCCGGAGTCTTGATGACAGGATCGCCATTCGCAGAGGTATGTGCATACGACTGGTCGTCAGAGATACAAAACAGGATATTGGGTCTTTTTTGGGTCTCTGCTTCAGCCGAGAAGGACCAAAGCAAGGTAATGCAGATGGCCGCACAAGTTCGTTTCGACATTATTTCATTTCTCATCTTATAGCCGGATTTAACAACGATTCTATTTTAACCTATCCCCAACACACTTCAGCAACTTGTTAAACTCTATACGGAGACTATCGATGACCACCCCGCATTTCAACTATCGTCGCAATCTACTTTTTTGCGGCGCAGCCGCCCTAACTTCATTCACTTCGCCATCGTCCGGGCTTTGCCTTGCTCCGTCGATAAAACCTAAACGAGTTGCCGCGGTCACCACGACTTACTTCAAAGGGTCTCATGCCGACGTCATCTTAGGAAAAATATTGGAGGGGTGGGAACAATCCGGCGGTCCGGGACCCGCCCTTGAATTAGCTTCCCTATATGTGGAGCAGATTCGAGAGGACGATGAATCTGTCAGAATATGTCGCAAACATAACGTCCCCATGTTTAGTACCATTCCGGATACCATTACCTGCGGTACCGATCACATTCCGGTAGACGGCATTTTATGCATTGCTGAGCATGGCAATTATCCTTGGAATGAACGCGGACAACACCTTTATCCCCGACGCCGTTTTTTCCGGGAAATCACTGAAACACTGGAGCATCACGGTCAACGCCTCCCGGTGTTTAACGATAAACACCTGGGTCCCGAGTGGGAGGACGCTAAGTGGATGTACGATCGAGCAAAACAAATGCGATTACCTTTAATGGCTGGCTCCTCCTTACCAGTAAGTTTTCGTACACCATCACCACATATCGAGATGAATTCTCCCATCGAAGCCGCTGTCGGTATTGGATATGACGGGCTGGACATTTACGCCAGTCATGCCCTCGATTCGTTACAAGCTGTGATTGAGCGAAGACGCGGTGTAAAAACTGGCGTAAAGTGGGTAGAATTCCGCGAGGGGGATGCCGTCGAAACTGTATTCGAGGACGGATTAGTCGAGCGTAGCCTGTTTCAGGCGGCATTGAACGCTGTGCCAAAAGATTCCCGTGAACTTGATCCCCGACTGGCACCGCCTAAATCAGTCATCCTTTTCGAATGTGAGGACGGTTTCCTGGGAGTACAATTTATGTTGCAATCCGTAATCAGAACTTCAGTCGCCGTGAAGCTTCGAAATCAGCCCGAACCGCTGGCGATGCAATTTGATGAACGCACAGAACCAAAATATCCGCATTTTGCATACCTTACCAAAGCAATCGAACGAATGATGCACACAGGCAAACCGAGCTATCCTGCCGAACGAAGCTACCTGACCAGTGGTATCCTGGACCGCGCTATTCGATCATGGAAAGCAAATGGTCAACGATTCTATACACCTGAGCTCTCCATCCAATATAGGCCGGTGGACTATCCTCACGCCCCTTTGCCGGCGCTCCATTCTGACCCCCGATTACCTCTTTCAGCAGTCAAACAACGCCATTCATAGGCCAAATTCCATGACCACGACTACAAAACTTATCACCGTTATTCTGCTCGCTCTGTCTCTACCAGATTTCACCTGGGCGGAAAACTCCCTACGCCTACCCAACATCTTCGGCGACGGCATGGTTTTACAAGCCGACAAGCCCATCCATATTTGGGGTTGGTCGGACAAGGGAGCTCCTGTTCAGGTCTCACTGGGAAACCAGGTTGCTAAAACAACCGCCGACAAAATGGGTGCGTGGAGCGTCACCCTCCCAAAATTACCAAAGTCATTTGAAGCAAAACAACTAGAAGTCATATCCGGGGATAAGCGCGAAACCCTGAACGATGTACTGATAGGGGAACTCTGGATTTGTGGCGGCCAAAGCAATATGGCATGGACCCTCAAAGGATCGCGCGACGGCGACATCGAAATTGCGTCTGCCAATGCTTCCCATATTCGTTTCAACCGAGTTCCGTTAATCGCAAGGAACAATCCACAAAGTGACTTCCCAGTTGCGTCCCCTGATGCCAAAGAAGGCAACTGGAGAAAAGCTACATCAGACCAGGTCGATAACTGCACGGCGGTTGGTTACTACTTCGCTCAGCGAATCAGCCGACTATTGAAAACCCCCGTCGGACTCATCGATGTCAGTTGGGGAGGCACCATGGCTCAACATTGGGTCACTGACGGAACGCTCGCAGGAATCCCTGAGATGAAACCCTACCACGACTCTTTCGAAGAGGCCTTGCAAAAATGGATTGACGGAGGTGGCGAGCAAGGAGCACAGGCTCGCTTAAGCAACGACATAGCGGCATGGGAAATCAAGGCAAAGACGGCTAAAGAAAAGGGGGAACAGCCTCCCCGACGCCCGAACCCGAACGACTATATAAATCCAGGTCATAAACGGCACCCAGCCGGCATGATCAACGGAATGATCTTTCCGATTTCCCAACTGTCGATCCGCGGCGTCCTATTCTATCAGGGAGAGAACAATTCGTTCGGTACAAGTTGGAAACCCTTCTACGCGACTTTCCCGGCAGTCATTCGTGATTGGAGAAATTTGTTTAATGTATCGGATCTCCCATTCGGTCTCGTCCAGATCGCAGGTTGGAGTAATCGTCGGTCGATGACCTATGACATGAATCACCATACCAATGTGATTAGGGAAATCCAGCATATCACCTGGCAGCGATTTAACCATACTGGCCTTATCCCAAGTTATGACACCAATTCCAATGGGAGCATTCACCCCGCCCACAAACGACCGGTAGGCGAACGCCTCGCTCGCTGGGCGTTAAGCGAAATATATCCGCAATCAGGCATTAACAACGTCATCTGGAAAGGCCCTGTCTACGAGTCGTATCAGATTGAAGACGGAAAAGTCACCATCACCTTTGAATCCGGGACGGCTAACGGTTTGCGTTTGGATAAAGATACTGTTCAGGGATTCTACATAGCTGGCAACGACCGGGAGTTTCATCACGCAAACGCTCGTATCGCCGGTGAAACACTTGTTGTCTGGCATGACGATATTAAAGACCCCGTAGCTGTGCGATATGCTTTAAGCAATCTACCGCATGGGAGTCTACTCAATGGAAAGGAACTGCCTGCCTATCCATTTCGTACGGATACCTGGCCAATGACGCCTCACCAATCGACCGGTGATTACGATGTCAACTCCATACGCCAGCCCCCTAACTAAAAAGAATATCTAATGAAGACCTAACGACTGTCGCTAAAACGTACTCAGTTGCTGCTTCCTCTCCTCGGCCTGTTAGCGTTTGGGACGCTATCTGCCCAAGGAAGCCGACAACGCCCGCCACTCGCTGTACCGCCAAACGTCCATCCAAAGCCGTCCCCAGCGTTCACCATGCCGTGAATATTCAAGCAGTTTCTTTATCAATTCAGTGGGACTGAATTTGTCGCCTGTCTGTAGGGATTCCAATTCCGACAGTGTCGGTGGCATACCAATCAAATCAATATAGATCCGCAGAATCAAGGTATGACTATCTGCTTGCGCGATTTGGTTTATGCCCATCGAACGACGTTTGGCATCTAAAATTTCATCAATTGGATTTTCATAATGCGACGCTGGAATGGCGGGCCGCAGATCGCTGAAAAAGACCAATCCTTTGACGTATCCTCCTCCGGATGCGACAGTGCCTGAAGTCCTAATCAGCTGAGCCGTGTCTAACCTCAGATCGGACTCCTGCTTTAGTCCTCCGTGGCAGTTATAGCACCTTGCCTTAAGTTACGGTTTGATCTTATTAAGATATTGTTCATCGGCGTGTAGCTTACCTACAGCCAGAGTCAAAATCACGGCAATTAGATAGAGTAGGCACCGCATAACCTCATTGTAGTAGACCAGCGTCCCATTTTCCTCTAATTCAGGGTTCCTATTTGACCTGCGGTCAATGACTACCTTCACTTACTAGACGAAAGCAAGTTCAGATTTTCATCAGCAAGATCAATCAGTTGATAACTGCCATCAGGTGCGACGCGGAAATAACCGTACTTGGCATCACGATATCGATCCTCCATGTTTTCCTGAAACAGAAATTGCTGCTGATAAATCGAAATCTTGTATTTTATTGACTCACCGTCCTGAGGATTACGATTTCCTCCCGCCGGACTCAGCCTTACTCCGAACAACAAGAATTCCCCCGTGCCATAGCTGGAGCTCAATTCTTGTTTTTGAGACAGGTTTGGGCGGGGTGGAATAAATTCCCGTACGGTCCCGATATTTCGTTCGTCCAATTCAATGACAGCAAGATTATGTCCCGATTTTGCTACATGCTGTGTCGATTCTTCATATAGTTGGCGTTCTGCCATAAACTCCACATTCATATATTGCCCCTGGAAAAGTGAGAGTGGATCGACAGGAGCTAGTTGCAGGAAAACGGTACCTTCACTAGCGGCGACTCTTTCATGGCGCACCACTGTCGTAGCCACATAAGTAAGACTGGTAATTGCCGTCAAAAGCAGGACAATCGTGTTACGCTTCATCTAGCCGTTCCTTCCAGGTCCGGACCGTTAAACCAGGATCTACTCATCAGATATCCTATAAAAAGGAAACACGCCATAATCACAAGAATCACTCCACCAGACATCAGCCCGATCGCCAGTGTGTGAGTCGCAAAAAACAGAGTTGTCGGAATATAGAGTATCCCAGCGATGAGGATGAGACGGTCATTTGTAAGATATCCAACCAAAACCACTAACACTCCGAGCATACATGGTGCAATCCCCATCAGACCGACCAAGATCATAATCCGAATTCCGAACTGAATCTTCCTGTTGCTCATAGATTCCCGGCCACCGCTACCCCAAATCAATACCGCAATACACGTTACAGTGACGATGACATTTCCGCTCAGGCTCAAAGTCGGCGACAAACCATCTTGCCAATGAAAAACTTCAGAGCCAAAGATAAGAGGCCAAATGGAGGTCCCCACACCGTCGGACGCAAGTGCCACTACCGAGACAAAGCCTGCCATGAGAATCGCAGCTACCGCAAACGGATTGTATTTTTGTGGAATCCGAGGGTTAAGAAACACATACACACCTACAGGCACTAACGCGTAACCCAACAAGGCTAATACAGGCATCACTTCTTCCATGTGGGCATACGGTAACGCTTCCTCGATGATTTCAACGATTACGCCAAACCCAGAAAACAACGTTGCAAGTACTGAAACCAGTCGATCTAGATAGAGCTCATAGACCCAATACGTTGTTAATGTGAATACCAGTGTTGCAACAAACGTGGCATACGCTTCATTCCCGTAGTTAACTAACTCACCAGCACCTAAAACGAGCATACACTTGCCCATGAAGACACCAACAAAGGAGAGCTGTTGCAAGATTGCATACCCCAACGACTCGGGTCCGAATGAATCGCTTCTCCGGTAAAGCAAAATCGCGAATGCCAAAATCGAGCCCCCGATCAAAAGGACAAACCCCGGGTATTCGAATACGTCTGCTATCGCTAATGCTATCAACAGTAGACAGCCTACAATCACAGCGCCAATTCCAATTAGTATCCGCAGGTACAATGGAAACTGCGAATACTCACGTTGCCGTTCTGCTACTTCCAGGCCTTTCAGATATGTCTCGCTCTGTTTATCTGAATAACGTGACAAGGCGTCACCTATTGAGATTGGCTGTTCTGAGTGGAGGTTATTCATAGATCACCTCCTCTGTCACTTCGCTCGCTCGCATCGACACTCGCATCGATCGCACATAGACGACTGCAAATATAAATACTGTAAACGCAAACACTGCAGCTAAGAGAACTAAAACCTCTGAAGGCATACGACCTTGAAACATCATGATGCACACGACAATGATTGCCGAAACTGATATCGCCAAAACTGAGAGAGTTAGATACCAGATTTGACGTATGCCACCTCGCCGCAAGTGGACATGAATTCCTATCAGCAGAGCCACACAGCCGGGTAGTAGGACCGTTCGATACCAATACATTTCCCGCGTAAATCGTCCGTCACTAATCCCATGCCAAAAGTCAGCAAAGTAAATAGCAATGAACCCAACTACAATGGCGTGCAATTCCAAATATAGAAAAAACCTTGGCCATTCCGGCTTTAACCATGCTGCCTTTTCTCCCGATTTCGACAAGACGGTATGGCGAATGCATAACGTCGCCAATGCTGCTCCCGCAAAGCTCCAACTGCTGTATTCTCCTGCCAATGATCGTGTCATCCAGTCTATATCTAGATGAAAAAAGCATGAGGAAAGAACGCCACGTAAAAGAAGACTCCATCCAACCCATAGCGGTACGAATTTTACAACAAAAGCCAAGGGCAATACCCCACAGGCCCAGGTTGCATAAAACCAGACTCCATCCACATTGAGCTGGTATTGCTGCGTCACAACGACTAACAGCATCCCGAAAGTAAACCCGGCACAGCTTGCAAGTAATTTGCCCGTTAATGTATCCGTTGTTTTCCAGATGGTTCCAGCTATCAGTGCGATATAGAGCAGAGCAACCCCACTCATTCTTTCCCGGCCGCTGAAATGATCCCAGTTAGCAGCTACCATGGCTGATATTCCACTGAGGAAAAACACTGCAACCAGGCTCAGCCAGCAGGTCACCAAAAATCGATCCCGTTTCCGGCGAGGATATAAGGAGGCCAGCAACTCGCCACGCTGCTGTTTTTCGATAACATCATTTGCCAGCCAGCCTTCGATGACAGCGCGTGTCAGACGAAGATTTTCGACTGGCTCGGAAGGCTCTTCACCCAATATCGTTTGATAGGTGTCCATAACGCTACTTTGTAATGACCGAATGTACTGATCTTATTAGAGCAACTACACGCCACCTTGCATGTCATTATATTTACCACAGGTCTGAGGTGGTGTAGCGTTTTGGCTACGCACGCCTACGCTCCACTCACAAGCCGTCGCCACTTCGCCTTAAAAGACTCTTTTTCAAGCACTTCCGGATTCACGACTCCGTGCGGCAAATTCCCGGATAACACATCGACAATGCTGTTACAGGAAATCCTGCCAATGTCTCTAAATAGCTCGTCAGTCCAGGCAATACTATGAGGCGCAAGGATTACGTTTTCCAAGTCTCCGAAACGATGTGGAGTAGTTACAGGCTCGTCGACGAAGCAATCCAAAGCTGCTCCTGCTATTTCCCCGGTAGATAAGGCGTCAAATAATGCATCTTCATTGACGACACCCCCCCTGGCCAGATTGAGCAAATACGCCGTGGGCTTCATTAGGTTTAATTGCGACGGTCCAATGAGTCCCCTGGTGTCTTCTGTCAGAGGGCAATGTAGAGAGACGAAGTCTGCCATTTTCAAAAGCTCATCCAGGCTACACTCCTTGACGCCTAACCTATCAAAAACTTCAGCAGAAGCGAACGGATCAAATGCAATCGGCTGTTTCATTCCAAAACCACGGAGTAGAGCAACCAACTGACTCCCAATCCCTCCCAAACCAACCACGCCCAATATCTTGTCTCGCAATTCCGTTCCCATCAGGTTACTCCGAGCATCCCAATGCCCGCTTCTTAGGAGCTTATCCTTCTGAAACACCTTATGATTTAACGCTAACATCCAGGCGATCGTTGCCTCAGCTACAGGGCGATCGACAGCACCTTTTGCGATTGTCACCAGCACATCATTTTGTGTACAGGCTGCTACATCGACCGAGTCAAAACCAACACCGAACCGACTAACAACTAACAGGTTGCTTGCAAGCTGCAACGATTCCGCCGTTACGTTGGGGGTTAAGACTAAAACCGCATGAGCGTGAGCCAGTTGCTCGGCTCCAATTTCGACATTGTGTTGGGAAAACGCCGCTACATCTATTGAATCGTGCCCATCAAAAACGGAGAGCCCAAAGTCTGAATATTTCGGTTCACCACATTCGTCGTAGAAGTCAGCTGTTATCGAAACTCTAAATGCCATGGCGTCCTCCGTGTCCCTGGCCTCCAAACCTTGAATTAGGCAAGGATTTCCTTTACGACGTTTCCTGCGACGTCCGTCAATCGGAACGGGCGCCCATGATGTTCAAAAGTCAGTCGTTCATGATCAACACCTAACAAATGAAGCAGTGTTGCGTGTAAGTCGTTAATATGCACCGCACCGTCTACGGCGTGGTAAGCGTAATCGTCCGTTTCACCGTGCGTCATGCCTCCTTTGACGCCACCACCGGCCATCCACATCGTAAATCCGTGTGGATTGTGCTCTCGTCCATCGCCAAACTGAGCATGAGGAGTACGCCCGAATTCGCCCCCCCAAAGCACAAGTGTGTCGTCCAGTAACCCGCGATACTTGAGATCCGTAAGAAGTCCCGCCACCGGCCTGTCACACCGTTTTGCCAATTTTGGCAGGTTATTGCGAATCTCGTTGTGATGATCCCAACCATCGAGCGTTACCTGGATAAATCGAACGCCGGCTTCTGCAAACCGCCTAGCGAGCAGACATTGTCTCCCAAATTGATTTGTATCTGCCTGATCCACGCCATACAGATTTTTTGTTGCCTGAGTCTCCTGTGACAAATCAACGAGTTTCGGAGTTTCGGTTTGCATTCGAAATGCCAGTTCAAAAGACTCGATCACCCCTTCCATCTGTTGATCAGAATCAAGCCGGCCCAACTGTTCACGATTTAGACTCTTAATGAAATCCAACCGCTTTCTCTGTACCGCTTGCGAGACCGAATTGTCTTTCAGATGCCTAATGGGTGCACGTCCTGCTGTAATACCGACTTCCTGAATCGCCGTCCCCTGATGGATGGCGGGCAAGAAAGCGCTGCTATAATTCCTTTCCCCTTCACCCGGGAGGATGGTAATATAGGCCGGCAACTGTTGATTCTCTGTTCCCAATCCGTAGGAAATCCACGAGCCCATCGACGGAGTAACGTCAAACAGGTTTCCCGTGTGGAGTTGACGCTCCGCTACTCCATGGTTTGGACTATCGGCTTGCATAGCCTTGAGCACACACAACTTGTCTGCGTGCATTCCGATTTCAGGCAACCAATTAGACATATATAGCCCGCTCTCCCCCTGATGTGAGAAAGTGCTGATCGGGCCCATCAATTTGGTGTTGTCGAGGCCTACCGTTGATTCCTGAGATGGAAGCTGATATGGAAGTTCTTGGTCGTGCCCTCTTTTCAATGCGGGTTTGTAGTCAAACAAATCCATTTGACTGGGTCCGCCTTTCATATAAAGAAAGATTATTCTGCGCGCTGTTGGCCTGAAATGAGTTGGTTTTTGAGCGAGCACATTTGACTGCCCCGATTCACTTCCCCGAGCAATCGAGTCCGTCAGTAGCTTCGTAAGAGCGAGTGCCCCGAATCCACAGGCGGACTGTTGTAAAAAGGTTCGTCGATTCCCTTGAAGATTAATCATTCGTCTCCGACTCACTACTCTATGAATAAGAAGCTATTAGATATAAGAAGGCCATGACACAATTGTTCCCATGCTTTTTTTCTAAGCACGGGATTCCCGGATTCTGCCCCTTCTGACTCAGACAGACCTTCAATGAATTGTTGAGCAACCCTTATTTCATTCATCGAGGGCGGTCGGCCAGCGACCAATTTGTAGGCAAAGTTTAGTGAGGCTAAGTCTGATCCCAAATCCATACTGTGGATGCGCTCATTCAACTGTTTCGCACGTTCTTTAACAAAAGGCGCATTCATAAGGAACAATGCCTGAGTCGCCACTGTCGTTTGTGCTCGTGCCCCAGTGATGTCGTTTGGATGAGGGAAATTAAAAACGGAAAGAATCTCCAAGTCGCCCGCGGGTGGATGTCTCTTTAGCGGCTGGTAAACTGTACGTTGGAGTTTCACGTATTCAGGTACTTTCCCTCCCCAGGTAGGTGGGTTCACATTGCCTCCGGCCCCGCGGATATTGCCCTCCAACTCTAATCCCAATGGACTACCACCATTGCCGGAATCCAGTTCTCCACTTATTTGCAACATCGCGTCACGCATCGCCTCGGCCGTTAGTCTGCGGCGATTCATACGCCATAACAGTTCATTTTCCGGATCAATTTCGTCCTTCTCGACGTCACCAACAGACGACATCCGATAGGTTTGAGTCAAGACAATTTGGCGGATCAGTTGTTTCAGTGACCATTGATTCTCATCTCGAAATCTCGAGGCAAGATGATCTAACAGATCAGGGTGCGACGGACGATCGCCATGGACACCGAAGTAGTCAACGCTCGTAACGATCCCCCTTCCAAACAGGTGATGCCAGACCCGATTTACCAATACTCGCGTCGTCAGGGTATTGTCCGGTCCCGTTAACCAATGGGCTAACTGCAAACGCCCACTTTGATTCTCCGGTACGTTTACCATCGATTGGTGATTAGTTAGGCTGAGAACTCCGCGCGGTACAACTTCACCCGGCAGATTAAAATCACCGCGTCGATAGATCGGAACATCAGTCGGCTGCGTAATGTCCGTAAGAGACATTGCATATTCCGGTTCGTGCCCGGTCTTTAGCTTCGCCAATTCAGTGGCTATTCGATTAATTCGATTTGCTGCGGCGACTGCAAGCCTGATTCTTTCTCCATCGCCTCCCGCCGTTGCAGCGAGCTTCTTGAAATCAGACATATTACCGCTAAATATCTGTAACGCATAATTGTCAGGTTCCAATTCTGCAACATGCGAATGGTTGATTCCCAGACCACTCCAGCCTGCATACGCTACTTGAGCAAATATATTCGCTTGCGTATGTGCCTGCTTACCGCTTATTGGCGGCATCGCAAATTCATCGAAGGTTTCCGCGAAGAGAGTAGAATCTCCGGAAACGATAGCAAGGTTATCTATCAAACCAGCGAATCTACCATTGCCTGGCTGAGCGCTAGTGATCCGGATTTGAATCCTGCCCGTGCCAGTCCCCGTATATTTAACGACGTGGTTCTGCAGTTGTGGCAGTTCCTCACTACCAGGCCATCCGCGCTGCAATACTGACGTCCTTTTGAGTAACTTGCCTTGTGTATCAATAATTTCGACCAGTAAAGCATCGCCTGCCTTAGTTGCCTGGCTAGCTCCAGCCCAAACCGTCGATGAATAGTCAAAAGACAATACATATTCCCGTCCTCCTTCATTGGCCGTTACGGTATCGGAAATCGAAACATTCCCATTGGAGGCTAACGGAAACTCACGATGCCAGTCTAACAATTCAAGCTCTGCCTGGCGCAACTCTGCTAATAGGGCGTCTTTGCGGATTCGTGCTTTTGCCAAGGTCTGGGAATCCGCGGGCAACGCCGGGAGTTCGTGTTCGACGATCGAACTCCAAACACCGGGGCCTGTATGCTCTGCCGTTAATGAACTATGGAAAATTCCGGCCATCGCGTAGTAGTCGCGAGTGGGTATTGGATCAAACTTATGATCATGACAGCGGGCGCAGGAAACAGTCTGGCCTAAAAACGTACGGCCAATCCGATCTATCTGATGATCCACAATATCGGCAGCCAGCTGTGGTTTTATGTAATTCTGGAGCACCCAGGGACCAATGGAGAGGTATCCAGTTGCAGCAATTAGCTCACGACGCTCATGAACTGACGAAGCCGGCAACAAATCTCCTGCGATCTGCTCGTGAATGAATCGATCAAAAGGCCGATCGGAATTAAAGGCGTTAATCACATAATCCCTGTACCGCCAGGCATCACCGATCAATGTGTTGTTTTGAACATCAGCATAACAGGATAAATCAAACCAGTGCCTGGCCCAACGCTCACCAAATCCCGGTGTTTTCAGTAATCGATCAACAACGTTAGCGTACGCATCTACAGAATCATCAGCTAAAAATTCATCAATCTCCTGAGGCGTCGGCGGCAAACCGGTAATGTCAAAAGTGACTCGTCTTAATAGGGAATATTTATCCGCCGGTGCAGCGGGCTTAAGACCATTGGCTTCAAGGCGATAACGAATAAACTGATCGATTGGATCCAACACCCAATCCCGGTTCTTAATAGGGGGAACTTCCGGACTGACGATTGGAGCTAACGCCCACAAAGCCCCTTCCGCGACAGGTGCTTCTTTGGATTCACGATTGTCAAACGCTCCTTCTTTCACCCACCATTCCAGAATAGAGATTTCCTTCGCGGATAGCTTATTATCCGGAGGCATTTCAAGTCCATCATGCCGCACAGCCTGAACCAATAAACTCTCGTCCGGCGCACCGGGGACAATCGCAGCTCCAAGCCCTCCGCCTTTTTGCCAGCCCTGCTTGGAGTCGAGCACTAACCCCCCCTTCGCTTTGCCGCTATCGTGACTGTGGCAGCTGTAACACCTCGCTTTGAGCAGTGGCATCACCTTATTTTTGAAATGCTCTTCCTGTGGTGTCTGTGGCATTTCCTCAAATCCCACAGCGTCGTCATTGAAAAGCACAATCAGAATGACGCCTACGCTCAACGAAAACACGAATCCTGCGAAATTGGAAATTCTGTTCATTTCGCTACTTTAGCTTTAATTCAGTGGGAGAAAAACGTTTTCTAAGGTCACTTTCGACAGGCTTACCGCTACGACGACTCCACCATTCGTGAGCTCTGGCTGGGTCATAGGAGGGATTGGGGATGGGCAGGCGAGCAATAGTATCCGTTTGCCATGCCTTCAATTTCGACATTAGGTCGTTGCTACGCCCTGGATACGTCGTCCTAAGGTTTTTCTCTTCTCCAAGATCGTCTTTTAAATTGTAGAGTTCCACGTCCCCGGTACCATCCAGATATTGAATCAATTTCCAGTCTCCATCCCGGATTGCACTAGCTGGCCGATCATGATGATAGTGAGGGAAGTGCCAAAACAGAGGTCGCCGTTCAATGCTCTCAACTGTCCCGTCGAGCAACGGACTCATATCGACCCCATCTATCGTCTGGCTTACGGGTAAAGCGCCTGATGCCACGCTGACAAATGTCGGATAAAAGTCATAAGAAATCGAAAGCTGGGATACTTCCTGCCCCGGTTTCACCACACCTGGAAACTTGACAATTAGTGGCACACGAATGCCACCCTCATATAAAGTTCCTTTTTCACCTCTTAAGGGTGCCTGAGTTGCTACATTATCATCAGCTTTTTCCTGATAATCATAACGACGATAAAGTCCGCCATTATCTGACGTAAAAACCACCATCGTCTTCTTCGTCAATTTCTGATGTTCAATTTCCTGAAGCACTTCTCCCACCAAGTTATCAACTTCCTCAATCATTGCCGCGTAAATCGGATTTGGTAATGAGACCCCAAGCTTCTCGGCCTTCGCCTGGTATTTCGCAACAAGTTCGGATCGGCTGGACAGGGGAATGTGAACGTGAAACGGGGATAACATAAGAAAGAATGGGCTGTCTTTATTTTCCTGAATAAATTGACGGCACAATTCCCCTTCAAATTCCGTTCGAAACTGTCCCTGCTTAGGGCTTATTTCAGGATTACCAATGACTCGGAAAGAACCAGGCCGCTGCGGACCGCCAATTTCCACCGCGAAGTCATAGCCATGTTTATCGGGTGCGTACTCGGAGCCACTGCCCAAGTGCCACTTTCCGACATAACCCGTTTTATAACCCAACGTTTTTAACGACTCTGCAACGGTTACCGTGTCGAGGGGAAGCGCCATTGCAGTTTGCGGAGTCCTCACTCTTTCGAACGGACGCCAATGGCCTGGTATATGTGCCGTAATTCCAATACGCGCCTGATTCTGTCCTGACTGGACCGCACATCGTGTCGGTGAGCAGACGGCACCCGCTGCATAAAAGTCGGTAAACCGTATCCCGTCCCGAGCCAAGTTGTCGATATGCGGGGTTTCTACAAACTCATTGCCGTAGCAACCGATATCTTTCCAACCAAGGTCATCTACGAAGATAAACACAATATTAGGCTTTTCAGCTCGTAATACTGATGTCAACAAACAAATCGAAATTAGTAACAAGAGCCTATTAAACAATGCCATATTCTCCAACGTTGGTAACCCAGCTGTATGCTTTTATTTTACTATCCGCTGAATGGTTAAGGTATACCGAATTAAAACGTTGCGGACACGCCGCCCAACCCGGATAGTTGCACCTCTACCCGATCGCCGATCTGCAGCCACTTCGTCTGAACGACACTTCCCAGCATTACAATCCAACCCGCTGGAAGTGCCCGCCCCAAGGCAGACTGTTCGTTCGCGAGCCATACGAGCGCCTCCAATGGGTGCCCATTGATAATGTCTGCGCCTACACCTGACCCAACTTCGAAACCATTAATTTTCATGGTGCCTTGGATTGCACTTAGATCCATCTTCCGCCAGTCCTGCACAGGAGATCCTAGCACTGCTCCAGCCCCAAAGAAATCGTCGGCGACCCATGTTCGCCAATCAGGAACTCTATTTTCAAAATCTACATACCGATCATCCACCACTTCAATGGCGGCATGAACGGAGGCAACGGCTTCCTCAACGGTTTTCAATGTATGCGGAGCACGACGGGGGGAAATAGTGTTTCCCAAAGTAACCGCAATCTCGCATTCCACACCAACATGGTGGAACATTTCAAAGTCAAACCTTCCGTGCCGTTGTTGCACGGTCGTATCAAAAATAGCTCCCGAACATGGATGTGGCATCCCTAGATATTCCTGCATTACCTGAGTGGTGCAACCTATTTTGGTGCCCACTATTTCGCCATACTCCTCGGCTACCAAGCGCTGGTTCAGCGCGTCTTGTAACCTCATAGCTTCTTTCAAATCGATCGGTGACACCGCTTCAGGTAACGGTCCGATCGGCGAGGCGACCTCCCTACGTCCGTCAATCAATTGCTGAATAGCGCGCTGCCAATCAGATATCTTGTGGCTTTCCTCCAATGATCGACCTTTCTTGCGTTAACACTTCCCCGCCCGCGATTATCTGAGTGCCATTATATCAGGGTTGAACATTCCCTCACTCCACCATTCAACCTGAAGGACCTATTGAATTTTCGCACGGGCCCAACATGACTTCACTCTTAATCAGTTCTCATCGCCTTTTGGCCCACGCAACACACGTCCCGCCACGGTGCCAATGTGTCGCCCGTTATCCAGCGTGACTTCTCCATTCACTATGACATAATTAATTCCTTCTGGATATTGAAATGGGGCGGCGTATTGGGCTCGATCGATGATCGCCGTCGGATCAAAAAGCACGAGGTCCGCCTTCATTCCCTCCGCGATCATTCCACGATCTGTCAGACCGATTTTAGCAGCATTCAGCGAAGTCACTTTTTGAACTGCCGCTTCAAGCGACAACACCTTTCGCTCCCGGACGTAATGACCTAGTAGCCTGGGGAAGGTACCAAAATTACGTGGATGTGGATTCCCTTGCCTTAGAGGCCCGTTAACCGCATAAGCGGAACCATCCGAACCAACGCTGCACCAGGGTTGCTTAAGAGCGAGTAGCATATCGGGTTCGTCATGGTGAGCAAAGACAGCGCTGATGCCACCTTCATGCTCGATAAGCATATCCAACATATCAGCTAATTTATTACTTTCAGTACCTCGGAGAGCAAAAACACGATCCATCGTTAATCCTTTGTACTTGTGCTCTCCACTAATCAACATTCTGCTCCAGTCCTTACCGACAGCGGTATAATGGTTATACCAACCGTCAAGTCCGTTTTCCGCGTCCGCGATGATACGCTCCCGTGTTTCACTAGAGGCCAGTCGTTCGAGCATCCGTTTCTCACCGCCCTCATGAGCCCACGGCGGGACGATGCTTTTGAGATTGTTATTTCCACGGGTGTATGGATAGACATTAGCTTGCACATCAATTCCTTCTGCGCGGGCATCGTTAATAAGCCCGATAACCTTGTCCATCTGACCCCAGTATTTCTGATCTGCGATTTTCAGATGGATAATATCCAAACGCACCTCAGCCTGTCTTGCCACATCAATCGCCTCTTTCACGGCCTCGAAAACACCAAGTCCCTCATTCCTAATATGAATAGAAAACAGTCCACGATAAGCCCGGATTTGATTGGCAAGCCGGACTACATCCCCCGTCCGAGCCAATGAACCTGGGGGAGTCATTACCTGCGAAGACAGCCCACGCGCTCCCTGGTGCATAGCATCCCGGACTAGTTTTTCCATGAGTAACCATTGCGCATCCGTCGGCCTTTCAAAAGATTTTCCCATCACGCATTCCCAGACCGCAGCAAGGCCAACGTAACTTACGACATTTACACTAGTCCCACGTTTTTCTAGCTGGCTGAAGTATTCCCCCAGCGTGTTCCAGCGCGCGATGCCACTGGGAGTCGTCACACTACCGGCCGGCCGCTGGCCTAATGCCGGACCAGCCGAGAACCCCTCTCCGAGCACCTCCGTAGTGACACCCTGATGGATTTTCCCGAGGGCGCGTCCATCTCGAAGAAGGAGTGTATCGGAATGCGAGTGAATATCTATAAAGCCGGGCGTAAGCGTTAAATCCGTGCCATCAATCGAGCGTTTTGCTGCAACATTTAGATTCGACTTCACCATGGTAATCTCATCATCGACCACAGCGACATCAGCCCAATACCAAGGCCTCCCCGAGCCGTCGATTACCCTCGCATTTTTTATAAGGAGATCGACCGGCTCCTTGAAGTCCTTTTCGTCACAAGACCTGTCGACAGGAAAACCCGCTGTAACCGTGGAAACAGTGGTACAGACCAACACAACGTAGACGCAGGCAAGTTGCAAATTATTCATAAACACCTCTGGGCAAGACCGACTTACCACTACAGTTTAAAGGAAGTGGAGGAGGTCTGCACTTAAAGCAAACTAGTTAAAGTATTGATATGAATCCGTCCCAAATCCAAAACGATATCCAATGGGTGCTCAATTGTCCCAATTTGCTTACAAGCGATATTGCTAGGCTCGAATTCGGCCCGACCAATTTAACGGAAGCCACTCGGTTTCTAAAAGACCATAGCAACTCGATGCAGGTCGGACGGTATT
>Ga0115011_10000086_pt1 | contig 88352 bp, 84 predicted proteins | sample TroAtlMetagenome_2_FD_88705 | JGI IMG/M metagenome (GOLD analysis project Ga0115011, IMG submission 88705) | Marine eukaryotic phytoplankton communities from Atlantic Ocean - Tropical Atlantic ANT8 Metagenome | ecosystem: Environmental > Aquatic > Marine > Oceanic | place: Tropical Atlantic... | reverse complement strand
TTTTTCTTTCAGGCGTACGGCTTCTTCCACGGCGATTTCGCAGAAGGGGTTCATCGACATTTTGACGTTGGCGAGATCGACGCCGGAGTTGTCCGCCTTGACGCGAACCTTGACGTTGTAATCGACCACGCGCTTAACGGCAACGAGGATTTTCATGGACGTTAGTCCTCCACAAGTCTTGAGACGCCCGAGGGCGCATGACATTAAAAGGGGTGCCTAGGATACCGGGCACGCAGGGCGCCCGGAAGGGCAAATTGTCGCTTAAACAGACAAAAATGCCGGGTTGGCGACCTTTTTCGGCCGCCGACCCGGCAGTCTGGAAGTGACTTACGCGCCGGTCAGTTGCGCAGCGTAGGCTTCCAGGTGGTGGTCGTCGTCACCAAACTGGTGGCTGATCATGACCAGGCGCTTGGCGTAATGCGCACCGTTGTACTCCCAGGTCATGGCGATGCCGCCATGCAGCTGGATGGACTGCTCGGCAACATAACGCGCAGCGCGGTTGACGATGAACTTGGCCGCGGCCAGCTTGGCGCTGCGCTCGGCGCTGTCTTCGTCGTCGGCCAGGCAGGCAGCCAGCGTGGTCATCGAAGTGGCACGCTCCAGCTCACTGATCATGTCGACCATGCGGTGCTGCAGAACCTGGAACTTGCCGATAACCACGCCAAACTGTTTGCGGGTTTTCAGGTAGTCCAGAGTCAGATCGCAGGTCGCGCGCATGGCGCCAACGGCTTCGGCACACAGGGCGGCAATGGCGCGGCCGCTCTGGTAACGAATCGCATCAAAGGCTTTGCCAGCTTCGCCCAGCAGTTCGCCCTTGGCGTTGTCGAGGAAGAGTTCACAGGCCTTGCGACCGTCAACGGTGGCGTACACACGGCGGCTGACGCCAGCACTGGTCGGATCAACCAGGAACAGGCTGATGCCTTGCTCGTCGCGGCTATCGCCGGCGGTACGGGCAGAGACCAGAATTTTGCCTGCGGTCTGGCCACCGATGACCACACCCTTGCGGCCGCTCAGGCTCCACTCGCTACCGTCTTGCTTGGCAGTGGTGGTGACGTTAGCCAGATCATAGTGGCTGTTCAGCTCATCCAGAGCAACGGAGGCCTGCAGCTCGCCGCTGGCAATGACGCCCATCAGTTCTTCTTTCTGTGCGTCGCTGCCCAGCTGGCCGATCAGGCCGCCGGCCAGAATGACGGATTCCATGTAGGGCTCAAGGCAGATGCCTTTGCCCAGCTGTTCCATGATAAGCATGGTTTCTATGCCGCTGCCGCCAAAGCCGCCGAGTTCTTCGGGGAAGGGAATGGCGGTCAGGCCCAGCTCGCCCATCTGCTGCCAGAAGGCAGTGCTGAAGCCGGCTTCGCTTTCGCTGAATTTGTTGCGGCTTTCGAAGTCGTACACGTCACGAACCAGGCGCTCGGCAGTTTCCTGCAGCATCTGTTGTTCTTCGGTCAATTTGAAATCCACGGTCGGCCTCCTCAGAGCTCAAGAATCATTTTTGAGACGATGTTCTTCTGGATCTCGTTGGATCCGCCGAAGATCGACAGTTTACGCATGTTGAAATACTGCGAGGCCGGAGAGGCCGCGTAGTCGTCGACGAGCAGCTCGCCGTCGTAGTCCAGCTCCAGCTCTTCCGGCAGGAAGGGCAGGGCGTAGGGGCCCAGCGCCTTGCGCATCAGGTGGGTGATGGCCTGACGGATTTCGGTGCCTTGCACTTTCAGGATGGAGCTTTCCGAGCCAGGTACGCCGCCTTCGGAGGCCGCAGCAACAATACGCAGGGTGCTCATCTCGGCGGCCATCAGGGACATTTCGACTTCCGCGATCTGGCTGCGGAACAGCGCGTCTTCGATCAGCGGCTTGCCGTTCTTCTGCTGCTTGCTGGCAATGCGCTTGAGGTTGGTCAGCGCTGCCTTGGAAGCGCCGATGCCGGCCAGGCCGGTACGCTCGTGGGTCAGCAGGTACTTGGCGCAGGTCCAGCCCTTGTTCTCTTCGCCCACCAGGTTTTCGACCGGCACCTTGACGTCGTCGAAGAAGACTTCGTTGACTTCATGGTCGCCGTCCAGGGTCAGGATCGGACGCACGGTGATGCCCGGGGTGGCCATGTCGATCAGCAGGAAGGAAATACCGCGCTGCTGCTGGGCTTCGGGATCGGTACGTACCAGACAGAAGATCCAGTTGGCGTGCTGGCCCAGGGTGGTCCAGGTCTTCTGACCGTTGACGATGTAGTGATCGCCGTCGCGCACAGCGCGGGTCTTCAGCGAGGCTAGGTCGGAACCGGCGCCCGGCTCGGAGTAACCCTGACACCACCAGTCGGTGCCGTCGAGGATGCGTGGCAGGTAGGTGGCTTTCTGTTCTTCGGAGCCGAACTTGATGATGACCGGGGCCACCATGTTGACGCCGAACGGCACCAGGCGCGGTGCACCGGCAGCGGCGGACTCTTCGTCAAAGATGTGCTTCTCGATCGGGCCCCAAGTAGTGCCGCCGTGCTCTACCGGCCAGCCTGGTGCATACCAGCCACGCTTGGACAGAATTTTCTGCCAGCGCTCATGGTCTTCCTTGCTCAGGTGCTTGGCCAGTTTGACCTTCTGAGCGATGTCTGCAGGCAGCTCCTGTTTCAGGAATTCACGCACTTCATCGCGGAAGGCGAGCTGTTCGGGAGAAAAATGGATTTCCATTGTCAGTCCTCGTTGTAATACGGGTATCCGGTGGCCGGTGTCGGCACCGGCCACCCTGATTTATCAAAGATCGGCGAACTTGCGACCTTCTTTGGCCAGTTTTTCCAGCAGGGCGGCCGGTTTCCACCAGGCGCCATGCTGCTCGTGAAACTCACAGATTTTTGCGTACACGCGATCCAGGCCCACGGCGTCAGCGTAGAACATGGGACCACCCTGGAAGGCCGGGAAGCCGTAACCATTGAGGTAGATCACGTCGATGTCGCTGGCGCGCTGAGCGATGCCTTCTTCGAGGATCTTGGCACCCTCGTTGATCAGGGCATAGATGGTGCGCTCGATGATGTACTCATCGGACAGTTCGCGACGCTCGATACCCTGCTCTTTTGAAGCAGCTTCCAGCAGCGCCGGCAGTTCCGGGTTCTCCAACGGGGTACGGGAGCCCGCTTCATAAACATAAAAGCCTTTGCCGGTTTTCTGGCCCAGCATACCGGCTTCGGCCATCTTGTCCAAAACCACCGGCAGCTTGAATTCGGCCGGCAGCGTCTGGCGCTGGCGGGTGCGAATGCTCAGGCCGATGTCCAGGCCGGAGAGGTCGCGCATGGCGAAGGGGCCCATGGCCATGCCGAACTTGCGCAGGGCGCCGTCGACCTGAGCCGGGGTCGCACCTTCTTCAACCAGGAACTCGGCTTCGCGGCCGTACTGGAAGACCATGCGGTTGCCGACAAAACCGTCACACACACCGACTGGCACGGCGACTTTCTTCAGCTTCTTGCCGATGGCCATGGCGGTAGCCAGCACGTCGTTGGCGGTTTTCTCGCCGCGCACCACTTCCAGCAGGCGCATGACGTTGGCCGGGCTGAAGAAGTGCAGGCCGACCACGTCTTCGGGACGCTTGGTGAAGTTGGCGATCTGATTCAGGTCGAGCGAGGAGGTGTTGCTGGCCAGAATGGCGCCCGGCTTGCAGTTGGCATCCAGCGCTTCGAATACCTTCTGTTTGACGCCCATCTCTTCGAATACCGCTTCGACGGCCAGGTCCACGTCGTCCAGGTCGGCGTAATCGGTGACGCCGCTGATCAGCGCCATGCGCTTATCCAGAGCGGCTTCGTTCAGGCTGCCGCGCTTGACGCTCATGCCGTAGGTGTCGCGGGCGCGTTGCAGCGCCTTGTCGCGAGCCTCGGTGGTGATCTCCAGGATCTTGACCGGGATGCCAACGTTGGCAAAGCACATGGCAATACCGACGCCCATGGTACCGCCGCCGATCACGGCAGCAGACTGGATGTCGCGCACAGGGGTGTCTTTTGGCAGGTCATCGACCTTGGAGGCCAGACGCTCGGTGAAGAAGGCGTGTACCAGGGCGGCGCGTTGCGGCGATACCAGGCACTCGGCGAACAGTTCGCGCTCGCGTTTCAGGCCTTCGGCCAGCGGCAGGGTGAAAGCGGCTTCTACCGCCGAGACGCAGCGCTGTGGCGAGAACAGGCCAGGGGTCTTCTTTTCGATCTCAGCACGCTTGGCTGCCACGGCAGCGGCGTTGTCGACACCTTCGAGCTTGTCGGTACGCTCGCCGGTGCGCCGCGGGCCCTTGCCTTCGGCGAGCAGCTGATCCGCGTAGGCCAGACCGGCAGACAGCAGGTCGCCTTCGATTAACTGATCAACGACGCCCAGTTCGAGGGCTTCGGTGGCGCTGATGGGGGCGCCGCTGACGATCATGTCGAGCGCTTTGGCAACGCCGGTCAGGCGGGGCAGGCGCTGAGTGCCGCCGGCGCCGGGCAGCAGGCCGAGTTTGACTTCCGGCAGGCCGACCTTGGCGTCCTTGCGGGCGATACGGTAGTGGCAGCTGACAGCCACTTCCAGGCCGCCGCCCAGGGCGGTGCCATGGATCACGGCAACGCTGGGCTTGCTACCCGCTTCGATGCCAGCGACCACCTCGGGCAGGCTCGGCTCCTTCGGCGGCTTGCCGAATTCCTTGACATCTGCACCGGCAATGAAGGTTGAGCCTTCACAGATCAGAACGATAGCCTTGACCTCAGGATCGGCTTCGGCTGCCTTGAAGCTGTTCTGCAGGCCTTCACGTACGGCAATGCCGAGTGCATTGACCGGTGGATTGTTAACGGTAACAACCGCAATGGCGCCCTTGCGTTCCAGCGTGACTACGTCCGACATGCTTGACCTCCGTAAGTGTGGCTAAGTGCGTTTCATTATTTGGCTATTTTGCCGTTTCGCTATGCGAAATAATGAAACCATGTTTCGCTAGGCAAAATACAAAAAAACAAATGCTTTGTCGATGCCCCTTTTGTGCGAAATGGGGGTTTATCAGTAAAGGTGATGAATCAAGCCCGCGCCAGCGCGGGGGCTGAAAGCCCAAAGCTGAAAGCTTGAAGCCTGGCCTTGGTGTTGGTTTTGCGAGTTTGCGCAAGTGTGAATCGCGGCGTGTTGCTTCTTTCCACGCCTGTTTGCTACCCACTGGTGTTCAGGCTTCAAGCCTTCAGCTTTCAGCCGCCGCCCAGCGGGCGGCGTTAAACCCCCAACCGCTCTATGTCACGGGCGAGCATGGCCAACTGATGTGCCAGCTGATTCTGCACTTTCTCTTCCGAGACCAGGTAGGAGGGCGCGCCGCAGGTGAGCACCATCAGGCTGCCGTCCTGCAGGTGCAGTGGCACGCCGGCGGCGTTGACGTTGCGATCCCAGTCGCCGAGCGACAGGCAGAAACCGTGTTTCTCGTACTCAGCGAAGCTCTTCTGCAGTGAGGCTTCCAGCTCGGGCCAGGCATCGGGGTTGCGTGCCTTGATGGCATCCATTACGTGGCTGCGTTCTTCGTCTTTCATTGCGGCCAGATAGGCGCGGCCAGCGGCGGTGGTGGCCAGCGGCAGGCGCACGCCGACGTCCATGCGCAGCGAGGTGGTTTCCGACGGCCTGCAGTTCTCAACGTAGATCATCGACAGGCGGTCGCGGCAGGTCAGGCCGACCGAGGTATTGGTCGTGCGGGCGAACTCATCAAGATAGGGCTTGGCCAACTGGCGCACACGCAGATTGGAGACATAGGCGTAACCGAGTGCCAGCACGCCGGAGTCGAGCTGGTACTTTTCCAGTTGGGTGGAATAGCTCAGATAACCGAGTTTGGTCAGCGTATAGGTCATGCGCGAGACGGTGGGCTTGGGCAGGCCGGTGATACGGGCGATGTCTTGATTGCCCATGACCACAGAGCCTTGGCTGAATGCACGCAAAACGTCCAACCCACGAGACAGCGCCTCGACAAACTTGCGATCCTTCGCGGTAACGGGGGCGGTGCTGGTTTCCTGCTCTTCTTTCATGGGATTGTTTACCTTGCTGGCGCATCCTGATGTTCTGGCCGATGTACGGCACTCTTACTGTTCGATGCTTGACTATTATTGTTGTCGATCAGCCGCGAAACATACCACGACAGGGCGTTCTGCACAGCGATACCATTGAGTGATTGTCTCGATCATTGCACAGTAAGGCTCAATAGAATAGCATCTTTTTGGTACTTCATTCCGCTGTGCAAAATAATAGTCCAAAAACGAGGTCAAGATGTCGACACCTGCACATTATGCCGTCGGCACTCAGCTTGCCGAGCTGGGTCATACCACCCTTTTTGATGTGCTGGAGTCTTCCTGCGCCCGCTATGGCGACGGTCCGGCTTTCTCCTGCGGGGCCGATACGCTGACGTTCAACCAGCTGCGCGGCCGTGCCGATGCCTTTGCGCGCTATCTGCGTCATCACGCTGGCCTTGAGCCGGGCGACCGCCTGGCGATTCAGTTGCCTAACCTGCTGCAATACACGGTGGCGCTCTTTGGCGCGCTGCGCGCAGGCCTGGTGATCGTCAACACCAACCCACAATACACCGCGTATGAAACGCGCCACCAGTTTGCTGATTCCGGCGCCAAGGCGGTGGTGGTGCTCGACAAGCTGGTGCCCCTGGTGCGCAAGATTCAGGGCTCTACCGACGTTGAAAAACTGATCGTCACCAGCATGGACGACCTGACCAACCCGCAGTACGACAGCACCGAAGCCGATGAAATGCGCTTCATGCAGGCGCTGCGTCTGGGCGATGAGCTGCCTGAAGTTGCTACCGAGCGGGCGCTGGATGACCTGGCGTTGTTGCAGTACACCGGCGGCACCACGGGTGTGTCCAAGGGTGCGATGCTGACCCACCGCAACATCCTCTGCAACGTCCTGCAGGCGGTCAGCATCCTCAAGGAAGGCGATGTCGACTACGGTAAGGAAGTGCGCATCTCGCCGCTGCCGCTCTACCATATCTTCGCGTTTACCGCGAACTGCATAGCCTCGGTGTTTACCGGCTTCCACAGTGTGCTGATCACCAACCCGCGTGATCTGGACGGCATGATCAATGACCTCAAGCGCCATCCCTTCACGCTGCTGACCGGCATCAACTCGCTGTTCGTCTCGCTGATGAATCACCCGGAATTCGACAACATCGATTTCAGCCGGCTGAAGTGGGTCAACTCCGGTGGCGCGCCACTGAATACCGAGATTGCCAAGCGCTGGGAAGCGCGTACCGGCAGCGTGATTCGTGAAGGCTACGGCCTGACCGAGACCTCCCCGGTGGTGGTCGCCTCGACGTCCAAGACGCCTTATAAAGAGGGTTATATCGGCCAGCCGGTGATCGACACCGAGTTGAAGACGGTGGATGACGATGGCGTGGAAACACCGCGTGGTGAGCCGGGTGAGGTGCTGATCCGTGGTCCGCAGGTGATGCAGGGGTACTGGCATCGTCCGGACGAGACCGCGGCGACCTTCAGCGACGATGGCTGGTTGAAAACCGGTGATGTTGGCGTGATCGACAACCAGGGCTTTCTCAAGCTGGTCGACCGCAAGAAAGACATGATTCTGGTCTCCGGCTTCAATGTTTACCCCAACGATGTGGAAGACGCCGTTATGCGTCACGCCGGCATTCGCGAGTGTGTAGCCGTGGGCGTGCCGGATGAGCGCACCGGTGAGGCGATCAAGATCTACGTCAGCCTGACTGACCGGGCGCTGGATGAAGCGGCCATTATTGCCCACTGCCGCGAGCAGCTGACCGGTTACAAGATTCCCAAGCATGTCGAGATTCGCGAAGACCTGCCCAAGTCGACCGTGGGCAAGCTGCTGCGCCGGGTGCTGCGGGACGAAGCCCGGGATGAGGCCAAGGCATGAGCAGCCTGACGCTGGTTATCGCCGATGGTGTTGCGGAGATTCAGCTGGATGATGGCAAGGTCAACGCATTGTCGGAAAGCATGCTGGAGCAGTTGCTGTCTGCCATGGCTGAGGCAGCGCAGGCGGATGCTGCGCTGCTGATCAGCGGACGGCCTGGCTGCTTCAGCGGCGGCTATGATCGCAAGTTGATCGATGCCGGCGGCCCGGCCTGTGATCCCATGCGGGCGGCGGGCGACCGGCTGACACTGGCATTGCTGGATTACCCGGCGCCGGTGGTGATCGCCAGCAGCGGGCATGCGATGGCCAAAGCCGCTTTTGTGCTCTTGCTGGCCGACTACCGGGTGGGCGCTGAAGGGGCGTTTCGTATCGGCTTGAACGAGGTCGCAATCGGCATGACTATGCCGCGGGGTGCCATGGCCCAGGCGCGCGCCAGGTTGGCGCCGCAGTGGCTCAACCGCTGTGCGCTGCAGGCTGAATACCTTGACCCGCAGCAGGCGTTGGCAGCGGGCTTTCTGGATGAACTGCAGCCAGCCGACCTGTTGCTGGAGCGCGCTCGGGACAAAACGCGCCAGCTGGCGGCGCTGGACAGGCGCGCTTTCCGCGAGACCCGCGCGCTGCTGCATGCTTCGTTGCGCAACGAGCTGGCGCAACTGTTCGGCTGAGACTGCCAGCGGGCCCTCTCTTGCTGGCCAGTGCCCGTTCCCGCGGCTGCGCTGGCCGCAGCTGCTATTCCTTGTAGTACGCCACCTGCGTTGACGTCAGTAGCAGCACGCCGTCCTCGTTCCACAGGTGTGCCACCTGATCCGAATAATTATTGTGCATGCGAGTGGCGCGGGCCTGACCGAGCAGTGGGCGGTCTCCGCTGGCGGCCAGCTGGGCCGCGTCGGCGTGGAAGTAATGCGTCAGCGATACCGTGCCGGCGGGTGTGAAGCGTTGGCGGCGGTGAAAAATGCGCGGTGCAAATACATCACCCAGCGCCGTCAGTGACGCAAAGTCCAGTGGCCGTGGCGGGTTGTCACGCGCCCACAGCAGACTCTCGGTGCCCTCGCGCCCCTCCTTGATTTGCTCCTTGGGATGGAACAGGCCGGTTACATAACGGAAGTCGTAATGTTGAAACCAGCTGCGCTCCTGGCGAATTTGCTGCGGCAGGCTGTCAGCGGCGGGCGCGGCGGGCATGCTCTCCTGCTGCTCGGACCAGGTTTCGCGGCGCGTGGCGAAAAACGCGGTGCCGCTGGTGACAACCTCACCGCCCTGGCGTTGCAGCAGCAACCAGTGCTGGGTCGAGCGGTTGGTGCGCAGTGGCGTGGCTTCTATCTCGAACGCGCCGGGTTGCACCGGGCCGGCAAAGTTGATGGTCAGCGATACGGGCTCACCGATGCGTTCCGGGTGCTGCAGCACGGCATTGAGCAGCGTCGCTGCGGTGACGCCGCCAAAGGGCCCCACCATGTTCTGGTAATCGTCGCTGGTGGCGCCGCTGAACAGGTTGGCAGTGAGCGGCTGCAGCGCAATCGCCCGGTCGAATGCATGGCTGGCGGGCAAGGTGGTGGTCATCAGGTCGTTCCGATTGAAATAGTAGGGCAGGGCGGCGTGAATATGATGGTCATAATAATGAGTGCCTGCGGCAGTCGACAAGCAAGCTTGGTCGCATGAATTGGCCGCCATGCGCAACGACGATGGGGGACAAGGCCTGCGATTGCTGTTGCGCCGCAGCGGTCTTGCCGACCAGCAGCGGCGGTAGCCAGCGGACGCAGACTAGGCTGCGCCCGCTGTGGGTATTATCAGCCGCGTTTGTAGGTACCGATCAGACGGTTCATGGCGGTGGCGTTGGGCTCGATTTTTTCCAGCAGCTGCCACAGCGTAAGGCCAGCGGGCAGGTTCAACTCGGCATCCAGCGCGATGATCCAGTAGTAGTACTTGTGCTGACCATGGCCCTCTGGCGGCATGGGGCCGTTGTACCCCAGGTTGCCGAAGTTGTTCTTGCCCTGGGTGTAGTCGCCGCAGCCTTCGCTCAGCTCGTTAACGCTGCCGGGAATGTTGTACAGCACCCAGTGCACGAAACCGTAGGTGCCGTTGGCGGAGATCAGCGGCGCGTCCGGGTCGTGGCAGATCACAGCGTAGCTCTGGGTGCCCGCCGGTGCATTTTTCCAGCTCAGTGCAGGGGATACATCCTCGCCCTCACCGGTGTGCTTGCTGGGGATGACGCCCTCGGCGGTAAACGCCTTGCTTTCAAGTTTCAGATCGTTGGAAAAGGCAAATCCCATGGTGTTCTCCTTGAGTTTGGCGTGAAAGGTATCTCAATAGTAGGCCGGGAGTGGCGTCATGCAAGACTGCCAGTTCAGTTCATCAGTGCGCTGAGCAGCCAGAGCCCGAGCAGAATCCAGACAATACCGAGAATGATTTTCTTACGAATAAAGGAGCGTACGCCGACATAGATCAGGCATAGCCCTAGAATGACCGCAGCGATGCTCAGCAGATTGCTGTTTACGCCCAGGGCGCGGGCAAAGCCGTTGACGAAATCCGAGCTGGCGTTACTCAGCAGGGTAAACAGCCAGACAAGGCTGTCGATGATAAAGCGGATGACGGTGCCAAAAACCTGACCCAGCCATTCAAAAACGTTATTCGCCTGCATTCAATTTTCTCTGGTCACTGAGGGAGCGTACTCGCTGGCGACACCTTAGCAGAAGCCGGGTGTCGGCTGAACTGCCGCCACCCGGAACGCCGAGAGATCACACGCGCTCGATCACTGCAGCCACACCTTGACCCAGGCCGATACACAGACTGACCAGCGCATAGCGCTTGCCGGTGCGTTCTAGCTGGCGCAGGGCCGTTAGGGCCAGGCGAGCGCCGGAGGCCCCCAGTGGGTGGCCGACCGCAATGGCGCCGCCGTTCGGGTTCAGGCGCGGATCGTCGAAGGCAATACCCAGTTGCTTGGCGCAGCCCAGAACCTGGGAAGCGAAGGCTTCGTTGATTTCGATCACGTCCATGTCATCCAGTGTCAACCCGGCGCGGCTCAGGGCTTTCTTGCACGCCTCGACCGGGCCCAGGCCCATGACCCGCGGCGCAACACCGGAGACCGCACCGGCCAGTATCTTCGCGCGCGGCTTGATGCCGTACTTCTGGCCGATGGCTTCGCTGCCGATGATCAGCGCAGCGGCGCCGTCGTTGACGCCGGAGGCGTTGCCAGCGGTGACCACGCCACCTTCAAACAGTGAGCGCAGGCCGGACAGAGCGGCCATGTCGCTGCTCGGGCGCGGGTGCTCGTCCTGGTCAACGACCTTGGCGGGCTTCTTGCGGCCTTGGGACACTTCAATCGGGTGGATCTCTTCGGCAAAGAAACCGTCAGCGCGGGCCTTCTCGTACAGCGCCTGGCTGCGAGCGGCGTAGGTGTCGGCTTCTTCACGAGTGATACCCAGATCCGCGGCGACGTTGTCGGCGGTTTGCGGCATGGTGTCATCGCCGAACTGCTTCTCAACCTTGGGGTTCGGGAAGCGCGCACCGATGGTGCTGTCGAAGGCGCGGAAGTCGCGGCTGTAGGCGCTTTCGCTCTTGGCGATAACGAAGGGCGCGCGGCTCATGCTTTCTACGCCACCGGCGACGAACAGGTCGCCTTCACCGGCTTTGACGGCGCGGGCGGCATCCAGGATGGCAGCCAGGCCAGAACCACACAGGCGGTTGACGGTAACACCGGCGACTTCCTGCGGCAGGCCGGACATCAGGCCTGCGTGGCGTGCAACATTGCGCGCGTCTTCACCGGCCTGGTTGGTGTTGCCCATGACAACGTCTTCGTAGTCTTTGCCTTCGAAGGGGTTACGGGCAACGACAGCACGAATGACTTCGGCCAACAGGTCATCGGGACGGACACTGGCGATGGCGCCGGCGTGGCGGCCAAAGGGGGAACGCAGGCCATCATAGATATAGGCAGTCATGCTCTTACTCCTGAAAGTCGGGTGTGGTCAAAGGCAGATCCAGCTGTACGCGGCGGCGCAGCCAAGGGCTGGGACGATAGCGCGGTTCGCCGTAAACGGCCTGCAAATTGTTGAGAACGGCCAGAATGTTGGCTTCGCCGTAAAGCTCACCGAAGGCCAGCGGGCCCTTGGGGTAGCCCAGGGCCAGTTGAATGGCGCGGTCCAGCGTTTGCGGCGAGGTGATGCCTTTCTGCACGATCTCGCAGCCCAGATTGATCACGCTGGCGATCAGGCGCTGAATGACAAAGCCGGCTGAATCGTTGATCACTTCTACCGGTACACCGTCGGCGCCGAGGGCTTGGCGTGCTTGTGCGACCACCTGGGCCTGGGCAGCCGGCTGACGCATCAGGGTGCGCCGCTTATCCCAGTTGGCGAAGCTGTCCAGGGCCAGGGTGCGATCTGCCGGCAGGCCCAGTTGGGTCAGGGCAGTGCTGCAGTCATCGCCTAGCGGGGTGATCAGGCAAATGGCGTCGTCTGATGGCTTGCTGCCGGTTTCCAGTGTGGCGCCGGCCTTGCTCAATACCTCTGCGACCTGGTTGCGCAGCGCGTCGTCGTCGGTCTCCAGCCAGAACGGGCGGTTGATCAGCACGGTCTCGGGCTGTTGCTCGGCGGGCTCAATCTTCTGGCCGTCTTCGTAGCGGTAGAAGCCCTGGCCGGTCTTGCGGCCCAGCAGGCCGGCAGCAACGCGCTGGGCGGCGATGAACGACGGGGTGTAGCGCGGGTCGTGGTAGAACTGCTCGTACACCGACTCCATCACCGCGTGGGAGACGTCCAGCCCGGTCAGATCAAACAGCTCGAACGGCCCCATGCGAAAGCCTGGGCCATCGCGCAGAATGCGGTCGATCTGCGAAGGGGAGGCCACCCCTTCACTGAGCATGCGCAACGCCTCGGTGCCGAAAGCGCGGCCGGCGTGGTTGACCAGAAAGCCGGGGGTGTCCGGGGTGATCGCCGGAAAATGGCCGGCGACATTGGCCAGCTCGACCAGGCCCTCAATCACGCGCTCATCGGTACGCTCACCGCGTACTACCTCGACGATCTTCATCAGCGGCACGGGGTTGAAGAAGTGGAAGCCCGCCACGCGGCCCGGATGTTTGGCGCTGCTGGCAATGCCGGTAACTGAAAGCGAGGAGGTGTTGGTCGCCAGCACGCAGTCTTCGCTGACAATGGCCTCGAGGTCGGCAAACAGCTTCTGTTTGACCTCCAGCAGCTCGACGATGGCTTCGATCACCAGGTCGCAGTCTTTCAGTTCTTCCAGCGTCTGTGCCGGCTGCATGCGGCTGAGGGTGGCCTCCAGCTCGGCTTCGGTCATCTTGCCTTTGGCCTGGGCACGCTGGAGCAGATTGCGGTTGAATTGCAGGGCGTCCTCGATGGCTTCAGCGCGGGTATCGAACAGCTGAACCTGCTGGCCGCTGCTGGCGAACAGTTGGGCAATGCCGCGGCCCATGGCGCCGGCGCCGATAACGCCAATCCGGTTGAACATGCGTGGACTCCTCAGTTGGGAATGTTTCAGGCTTTTGTTTCGCATGGCGAAACACTATTTCGTTTAATGTGCTGCGAGATTAAATCCTGTACCTTGTGAGTGCAAGTTTGGCGACAGTCTTGCGCGGTTGGCGTATGCCATACTGGTGAGCTGTCGAGACAGTCTTGCGCGTGCTCAATCCTCGTATCGTCCAAGCTGTCATTATCCCATCGAGTGTAGTGAATAAAAGGTGTTGCACCCGTGAATCAAGATGAACGTCAAGCCATCGCCCGTACCGTGACCGGTTTTTTTCAGGAGCTGGGCGCAGAACTGGAGGAATACAGCGAGGGGCGAGCAGTGGTGGCGCTGACGCTGACCCAGAAGCACATGAACAACGCCAGCAATCTGCACGGGGGCGTGACTGCCAGCCTGCTGGATATCGCCATGGGCTTGTGCGGCACCTGGGCCGAGTCTGCACAGGAGCGTCGGGTGGCGATTACCCTGTCACTGAATACCAATTTTTCTGCGACCGCGCAGGCGGGCAACCGGGTGCGCGCGGTGGCGACGTGCCGTAGCGGTGGCCACAAGGTGTTCATGGCCAGCTGCGACCTGCTGGACCAGGATGACCGGTTGCTCGGTTTCGGCGACGGCGTATTCAAGAAAGGTGCCTATCGCAAGGACCTGCCGTGAAGCCGGTAGTGCTGCTGCCGCTTGGCGTAGCGCTTGAGCTGTTTGGCCTGTTGACGCAGCTGCACTGGTTCAGCTGGTGTGCCGCGGCCTCTTTTGCGCTCTACTTCCTGTTGCACTTCTCGCGGCTGAATCCCTATCCGCGCTGGCTGGGCATCGTCACGCTGGCGATTTTGCTGGCGGCGGTCTGGTTCGCGCGGCCGGGCGCTGAACTGTGGCCCAAGCTCGCCAGTTCGGTCGCCCATTACACCAGCTTTCTCGGCGCGCTCGGGCTGATGCAGTTGCTCGCGCAGCGGCTGCCGCAGCTGCGCGAGCTGCACAAGGCGTTGCTATCGGGCTCCAAGGTGGTGCTGTATCCGCGCTATGTGCTGACCGCCGGCAGCATCGGCTCGATCCTCAACTTCGGCATGATGAACCTGCTGTGTGGCACGCTTACCGAGCACCTGAAGCGCTACTCACTGACTGACGAGCAGCGGCGCAGCGGCCTGCGTAGCGTGATGGTGACGACCTTGCGCGGGTTCGCGCTGGTGCCGCTGCTGGCGCCTACCAGTGTGACCATTGCCATTATTTCCCGCGAGATGCCCGAGCAGTCGTGGAGTACCATGGTGCCCTACGGCGCAGTGGCGGCATTGATGATGATTGTCGTGGGGTGGCGCCGCGAAACGCAGGGGTTGCTGGAGCTGCGTGACAATATTGGTGATTCGAGCAAGGCCGACGGCATGCTGGAGTTGCTGCTGGGTAGCCTGGTTGGTCTGGGTGCCATTGGCGTGCTGGCGTCGCTATCGAGTCTTACTGCCTCGCAGTCGGCCATGGTGCTGGTGCCCTTCGGCGTAATCGGTTACCTGCTCTGGCGTGAGCGTTCGCCGAAGCTGGTACTGCAGGAAGTCACTGCCAATATGGCCAGCATGCATAACGAGATGTTTATCTTCGGCTGTGCTGCCTTGCTTGGCGGTGTGCTTGGCGCAGTCGCGCCATTGGAAGAAATCGCCGCCTGGCTGGCGCAGGACCCCAAGTACAATATTCTGCTCGCGGTCGGCAGTCTGTTCAGCACCATCACGCTGGCAGTACTGGGGCTGGCGCCGATTGTCTCGCTGTCGTTGATTGCCGGGCTGTTGGCGCAATTAGCCTTGCTCGGCGTGCCGATTATGACGCCTGCGGTGGGGCTGATGTGTGGCTTCTCGTTGGCGATGATTTTCTCGCCCTTTGGCCCCTCGACGCTGATTCTGTCGCGCTACAGCGGTGAAACGCCGTTCCGTGTCGCGTTTGGCTGGAACGGACGCTTTGTTCTGACCGTCATGCCGCTGTTATTGTTGCTGATCTTCTTTACCTATTGGCAGCAATCCTGAATGCCCGAATTACCTGAAGTTGAAACCACCCGCCGAGGCATTGCCCCGCATCTGGAAGGCAAAACCGTCACCCGTCTGATCGTCCGGGAGCGCCGCTTGCGCTGGCCTATCCCCGAGGATCTGGCCATTCAGATTGAAGGTCAGCGGTTTGAGCGGATCGAGCGCCGCGCCAAGTATCTGTTGATGCAGATTGGCGGCGGTACCCTGATTGGTCATCTGGGCATGTCGGGCAATATGCGCCTGGTGCCGGCCGGTACGCCGGCGGCCAAGCACGAGCATGTGGATATCGAGCTGGATTCGGGTATGGCGCTGCGCTACACCGATCCCCGCCGTTTCGGCGCCTTGCTGTGGGCGCGGGCAGGGGAGCTGCACCCGCTGCTGGCCAAGTTGGGGCCGGAGCCGCTGTCAGCGGAGTTTGATGGCGAGCGGTTGTACCAGCTGTCGCGGGGCAAGAGCAGTGCAGTCAAACCCTTCATCATGGATAACGCCGTGGTGGTCGGCGTGGGCAACATCTACGCCAGTGAAGCGCTGTTTGCGGCGGGTATCGATCCGAGGCGCGAGGCGGGCCGGATCAGCCGTGCGCGTTATCTCAAGCTGGCGGAGGAAATAAAGCGCATCCTTGCTTACGCGATCGAGCGTGGCGGCACCACGCTGCGCGATTTTGTTGGGGGTGATGGTCAGCCGGGCTACTTCAAGCAGGACCTGTTTGTATACGGCCGCCCTGGGCAGCTGTGCAAGGTGTGCGGCAGCACGCTTAGCGAGGTGCGATTGGGGCAACGCAGCTCGGTGTATTGCCGCCAATGTCAGCGCTGAAAGCGCTTCAGAAAGCGCCGTAAACCAGTAATTCAGCGGTCTGCAGGCTAATTTCAGTGTGCCACGTTCCGAAATCCACGGAATGTGCCTACAATGGAGTGTGATACCAGCGATCCACGGGATAACGGATCGTGTAACAAGATCAACGCCTTTCGGGCCACAACCAGGGATTCAATATGCGCCTGTTACGTCAAACTACCGCGTTAGCGGCCGGCCTGCTGATGAGTGTCAGTGCCATGGCAGCCACCGACTACAACTCCTATCAGGAAGAGAAGCCCGGCTATCTGGCCATGATGGGCGACCTGATTATTGCTCGCCCCATGCTGTTGGCCGTCACAGCCGTTGGCGCTGCTGCCTTTGTGGTGAGTCTGCCGTTCTCCGCCGCCGGCGGCAATATCGGTGAAGCCGGACGCGAACTGGTGGTTCGTCCCGGTGCCGAGACCTTCGTGCGCTGCCTGGGCTGTACACGTGCCGGTTACGGCCGCAAACAGCAGGACGAGAACCTCTAGGTTCCATGCGCGAATGCCGAGTCAGGGCTGACCGCGCACCTTACCGGCAAGGCTGCTATCGCTTTTCTCACCGGATAAGCTAGCGGCCATGCCTGCGAGTCGCTCGATTCGACAGCGGCTTGTCTCGCTCCAGCCAGCGTGGCTGATTGCCGCGCTGGCTGGTTTCGTGTTGCTGTTTTTTGGTAACAACGCCTTCTCTTTGCTGCTAGCCGGCATCGCGCTGTTCATTTTGGGCATGCGCTATCTTGAAAACGGTTTCCGTGCCTTTACTGGCGGTGCTCTCGAGCGCTGGCTGACAGCCTGCACCAGCAGCTTGTGGAAGAGCCTGCTATTTGGTGGCGTAACGACCGCTCTGGTGCAATCCAGCTCACTGATTACCCTGCTCAGCATCGCCTTTCTCAGCGCTGGCCTGATCAGTCTGACCGCCGGCATTGGCATCGTGTTTGGCGCTAACCTGGGTACCACGACCGGCGCCTGGCTGATTGCCCTGATCGGGCTGAAGGTTGATCTGTCGCAGATTGCCATGCCGATGCTGGTGCTTGGGGTGATCCTGGAGCGCAACAAATCCGTCAGTTGGCGGGGTGGCGGGCAGGTGTTGTTGGGTATTGGGCTGCTGTTTCTGGGCATCGACCAGATGAAGCTGGGCTTTGCGGGTATGGATGCTGCGCTGGATCTTTCCGTCTACGCGGCCAGTGGCTGGCAAAGTCTGCTGCTGTATGCCGCGCTGGGCACCCTGGCGACAGTGCTGATGCAATCGAGCCACGCGACCCTGATGATCACCTTGACCGCCTTGGCGGGTGGCCAGTTGGGCTACCTGGATGCGCTGGCGATGGCGGTGGGAGCCAATCTGGGGACCACGATCACCGCACTGATAGCGGCGTTCAGTGCCAATAACGCAGGCCGCCAGTTGGCCGCGGCGCATATTGTGTTCAATCTGCTGACAGCCATGGTCGCGCTGGCAATTCTGCCATTGCTGGCGCAGTGGGTGGACACGCTGAGCAGTTGGCTGGGGATTGATGAGCGTGCGCTTACGCTCAAGCTGGCGCTGTTTCATACCCTGTTCAACCTGCTTGGCTTGCTGCTAATGCTGCCTTTGATGCCGCTGCTGGTGCGAGTTCTGCAACGCTGGCTGCCGGCTGCCGTGGAACCGGATGAGGAGCTTTCACAGCAGCCGCGCTCCAGCGCGCTTTATCTGAATGATGCTGCGCTGCTCCACGCCGACACGGCACTGCGGGTGTTACAGCAGGAGCTGGCGCACCTGGCCAGCCTGAGCCATCAGGTGATTGCCGCGGCGCTGTACCTGCCGGCCGACTTCATGCGTGATGTGCCCGCCCGCCAGAACCTGAGTAGTCGGTTGTCGATACCGCCGCTGGCCGCGCGCGAGGATGCCGATGCGCTGTATCACCGGCATATCAAGGGCGTGTACGGCGATATCATCGCCTTTCGCAGCCGTCTGGACTGCGAGCTGTTGCCGCAGCAACAGCAGCAATTGATGGACGATATGTTGTCTGCGCGTGATCTGGTAGAAGCGGTAAAGGCGGCCAAGCATCTGCAAGGTAACTTGCGTAAGTACGTTGACAGTCAGCGTCCGGCCCTGCGTGAGGGCTACCGGCAGTTGCGCGAGCAGGGCCGCTCAGTGCTCTCGGTATTGGCTAGTGGCAGTGCGCAGGCGGGTGTTGCCGCTGAGCGCGGGTCAGCGGCGCTTTCGCAGGCGCAGCAGATGTTCAGTGCCGGCTTTGAGCGCCAGCTGCATGAGCAACTGCGCAGCGGCGAGCTAGACGGCTGGCAGGCGACCTCGCTACTCAACGATCTTAATTACCTGAAGCAAATGGGTGATCACCTGCGTGCAGCGCACGACATGATCTATACCCGCGCAGCGCTGCGGGCTGCCGGCTAGCGCTGCGCCGCCTGGTTGCTTGAGCGGGCGTAACGGCCAGGCAATAAAAAACGCCCGCTGCGTGAGCAGCGGGCGTTTTCGTGAAACGGCGCCAGGGCCGTTTCGATGCAGCCAATAGTACTTACTTGGCGGCTTTCTTTTCTTTCTCTTTCGCGATCACAGTCTCGGCAACGTTAGCCGGGCATGGAGAGTAGTGCGAAAACTCCATGGAGAACTGGCCACGACCGGAGGTCATGGTACGCAGGGTGCTGATGTAGCCGAACATTTCTGCCAGCGGTACATCGGCCTTGATGCGTACACCGGTAACGCCCGCTTCCTGGCCCGCGATCATGCCGCGACGACGGTTCAAGTCACCGATGACATCACCAACGTGGTCTTCAGGAGTGAACACGTCAACCTTCATGACCGGTTCCAGCAGCTGTGGGCCGGCTTTAGGCATGGACTGACGGAACGCACCCTTGGCGGCGATTTCAAACGCGATGGCCGAGGAGTCAACGGCGTGGAAGCCACCGTCAACCAGTTCGAAGTCAACGTCCAGAACCGGGAAGCCCGCCAGCGGGCCAGTGCCCATCAGCGACGCAAAACCCTTTTCGATGGCCGGGAAGTATTCCTTCGGAACGTTACCGCCAACAACCTTCGACTTGAAGGTAAAGCCGGAATTCGGCTCGCCGGGCTTGATGACGTAGTCGATCTTACCGTACTGACCGGAACCACCCGACTGCTTCTTGTGGGTGTAGCTGTCTTCGATCTGCTTGGTGATGGTCTCGCGGTAGGCAACCTGTGGCTGACCTACAACCAGCTCAACGCCGTAGGTACGCTTCAGAATGTCGACCTTGATGTCCAGGTGCAGTTCGCCCATGCCCTTGAGGATGGTTTCGCCGGAATCGATGTCGGTTTCAACGCGGAAAGTCGGATCTTCTGCAACCATCTTGCCGATGGCAACGCCCATCTTCTCGGTGGAACCCTTGTCTTTCGGCTCAACGGAGATGGAGATAACCGGCTCCGGGAACACCATGGCTTCCAGGGTGCAAGGATGCTTCGGATCACACAGGGTGTGACCGGTTTGCACGTTCTTCATACCAACGATGGCGATGATGTCGCCGGCGGTAGCGAAGCTCAGCTCGTTACGCTCGTCTGCCTGCATTTCTACCATGCGGCCTACGCGCTCGGTCTTGCCGGTGAACGAGTTGAGGATGGTGTCACCCTTGTTCAGCTTGCCGGAGTAGATACGGCAGAAGGTCAGGGCGCCGAAACGGTCGTCCATGATCTTGAACGCCAGGGCGCGGAAGGGCTCGTCTTCACTCACGATGGCGTGTTCGCCAGTGGGGTTGCCTTCTTCGTCGGTCAGCGGCTGCGGGTTTACTTCAGTCGGCGTTGGCAGGTAGTCAACGACGGCGTCGAGCAGCAGCTGCATGCCCTTGTTCTTGAACGCGGAGCCACAGTAGGTCGGGAAGAACGCCAGTTCCAGAGTACCCTTGCGGATGCAACGCTGGATGTCTTCGATGGAGGGCTCTTCACCTTCCATGTACGCCATCATGATGTCGTCGTCCATTTCCACGGCAGTTTCGATCAGCTGCTCACGGTAGGTTTCAACGTCGTCAACCATGTCGGCCGGTACGTCTTGTACCGAGTAGTTTTCAGGCTGTCCGGTTTCGTCCCAGATGTAGGCCTTGCGGGTCAGCAGGTCAACGACACCGGAGAAGGTGTCTTCTGCGCCGATTGGCAGGGTCATGATCAGCGGCTTGGCGCCCAGTACTTTCTCGACCTGAGCAGTTACGCGCAGGAAGTTGGCACCGATACGGTCCAGCTTGTTAACGAAAATCAGACGGGAAACCTTGGAGTCGTTCGCGTAACGCCAGTTGGTTTCGGACTGGGGCTCAACGCCGCCGGAACCACAGAATACGCCGATGCCGCCATCCAGTACTTTCAGTGAACGGTACACTTCCACGGTGAAGTCAACGTGGCCGGGGGTGTCGATGACGTTGAAGCGGTGGCCTTTCCAGAAGCAGCTGACAGCAGCGGACTGAATGGTAATACCGCGCTCGGCTTCCTGTTCCATGAAGTCGGTGGTGGACTCACCCTCGTGTACTTCACCCAGCTTGTGAATCTTGCCGGTGAGCTTGAGGATACGCTCGGTAGTGGTAGTTTTGCCGGCATCAACGTGGGCGAAGATACCAATATTTCGGTAAAGGGATAGGTCAGTCATGGCACTCTCTGATAAGCCGGGTGGAAAAACAGGCGGCCAATATACAGGAATCGGAAAAGAATCTCTCGGCTTTTACGATGAAATGGTGTTAAAGGCAGGTTAATGCCTGCCTTTGGAGGGGGTGGCGAGGCGCTCTGTCTGTGCTACTCGATGCTAGCGCCTTGTTGCGTATACGATTTTGTGACCGCCGCAGCGCTCACCCGAGCCTCACCAATCCCGCGCGGATCGCTGGCGGCGCTGAGTTGGTTGTCGGCCTTCTGCCAGGAAACCGCCTGCATATTGCCGTAGTCGCGGCCAACCGGTTCGATGCTGTGGCCCATGGCTTCAAGCGCGCTTTGCTGCTGGGCGCTGAAAGCCGCAGCCTCAACCTGAATATGATCCGGCAGATATTGATGGTGAAAGCGCGGACGGCTGACCCAGCGTTCGACCGGCTCGCCGCGCATGGCCTCCAGCGAACCCAGCAGCACCATGGTGATGATGCGGCTGCCGCCGGGTGTGCCGAGGATCGCCAGCTGCTGATCGTTTTCCAGCATGGTCGGGGTCATGCTGGACAGTGGGCGCTTGCCGGGGGCAATGGCGTTGGCTTCGCTGCCGGCCAGGCCGTAGGCGTTGACGCCATCCGGATCGGCAGCAAAGTCGTCCATCTCATTATTTAGCAGTACGCCGGTGCCGGGCACGGTGAAGGCGGCGCCAAAGGGTAGATTGACGCTGAGCGTGGCGGCCACGGCATTGCCCTGGGCGTCGATCAACGAGAAATGCGTGGTGTGGTTGCCTTCGACAAAGTCGATCAGTGGCCCCAGCTCGCTGCTCGGCGTGGCACGCTCAGGGTCGATGCTGGCCGCCAGCTTGGCGGCGTAGTCGCTGGAGGTCAGCTGCTGTACCGGCACCTCGACAAAGTCGTTGTCGCCCAGCAGCGCAGCGCGGTCACGGTAAGTGCGGCGCATCAGCTCAACCAGTTGGTGAGTCCATGGCACTGAACCGGGTGCGGCCTTGGGCAGGGTGTCGAGCCCCTGCAGTATGCCGGCCAGCGCGATACCACCGGCGGAGGGCAGCGGGGCGCTGATCACGTCAAAACCATTGGCGGTAAAGCGGATGGGCGAGCGTTCGATGACCTTGTAGTCGTCCAGGTCCGCCTGCTGCCAGATGCCGCCTGCGCTGCGGACCCCCTCAATCAGCTGCTTGCCAACCCTGCCTTTATAGAAGCCATCACGGCCCTCGGCTGCCATGGCGCGCAGGGTGGCGGCCAGTTCGGGTTGCTTGATAACAGTACCGACGGCGGGCAGCTGGCTATCGCGTAGAAAGAGGCGGTCGGTTTCCGGGTAGCGGTTCATTACCTCCAGCCGGTAACCGGCGAGGGTGCGGTAGTGCTCGCTGATGGCAAAACCGTTCTCGGCGGCGGCAATGGCGGGTGCGAGCGTCTTGGCCAGGGGCAGCTTGCCGTAATGCTCGGCGAGATGGGCGAGCGCCGCCGGGACGCCGGGAATACCGGCCGCCAGCGGGCCGTTGATCGCCGGGTCGCGTTGCACAATGCCGTCGCTGTCACGGTAGAGGTCGCGGTTGGCGCTCAGCGGTGCGGTTTCGCGGGCATCGATAAAGCGGTAGGGCTGATCGCTGTTGCCCGGCTGGCGTAGCAGAAAGAAACCGCCGCCGCCCAGACCTGAACTGTAGGGTTCGACCACCGCGAGGGTAGCGGCGACGGCCACCGCCGCGTCAAAGGCGTTGCCGCCCTGGTCAAGGATGGTGTGGCCGGCCGCGGTAGCGAGGGGGTGGGCGCTGGCGACCGCCTGCTGGCCAGGGCCATTGGCGGCGTGCAGCGGTGCGGCGGACAACAGGCCGGCCAGACTGAGGGTGATCAGAAGGTGCCTGTTGTGCCGCATGCCCATGCTTACGCCTCGCCGGTGAGAATCTTGTACTTGTCCATCAGCTCTTGCTTGCTTTCGACATGCTCCGGATCGAGCGGAATGCAGTCGACAGGGCAGACCTGCTGGCATTGGGGTTCGTCAAAGTGACCGACGCACTCGGTGCACAGGTTCGGGTCGATCACGTAAATTTCTTCGCCCTGGGAGATGGCCCCGTTGGGGCACTCCGGCTCGCAGACATCGCAGTTGATGCAGTCGTCGGTGATGATCAATGACATGGTTCAGAGGCTCCGCGGCGCAAGGGGTCAGCTATGGTAGCGCTTGAGCAGGGCGGCATTCACATCGGGATGCACGAACTTGGTCACGTCGCCACCCAGCGCGGCGATTTCGCGCACCAGGGTAGAAGAGATATAGGAGTAATGCTCTGATGGCGTCAGGAAAAGGCTCTCGACATCGGGTGCGAGCACGCGGTTCATGTTGGCCAGCTGGAATTCGTACTCAAAGTCAGAGACCGCGCGCAGGCCGCGCAGCAGTACATTGGCGTTCACTTCCTTGACGAAGTGCGCCAGCAGGGAAGAGAAGCCCACCACTTCGACATTCGGCAAATGCGCCAGCACCGTCTTGGCCATCTCGACACGCTGCTCCAGCGGGAAGGCCGGATTTTTCTTGGTACTGGCTGCAACGGCGACCACGACACGATCAAACAGGCGTGCGGCGCGCTCGACCAGATCGGTGTGACCCTTGGTAATCGGGTCGAAGGTGCCGGGATAAAGTACGGTGTTCATGGTTGGCGTGGTCCTGCGGCTGTCCAAGTGAGAGGCAGATGGTAGCCCAATGACCGCCGAAAACCCAGCCGCGCAGGCGGCTGGCCAAGTATTTTTCGGTTGGCGGCAGCCGCCGGCGATCAGCTCAGTTCAGCGGCCAGGCCGGTGGCCAGTTTGGCGACCAGGCCATAGACCGACAGTTGCGGGTTGGCGCCGATACTGGTGGGGAACAGCGATCCGTCGAGCACCGACAGGTTTTCCAGCTGGTGGTGCCGGCCACGGCTGTCGGTTACTGCTCGGGTTGGGTCCTCGCCCATGGCACAGCCGCCCATGACGTGCGCGCTGGCCAGGCGGACGTCGTGGATGCGGTAGCTCAGCTCTGCCACCTGTCGCTGGAAGTCGGCCCAGCTGTGGCTCTCGCGGCCATGGGCGTGGGTCGGTACCACGCTCTTGGCGCCAGCGGCGAACTGGATTTCGCCCATGCTCAGGTAGGCACGGCGCACGCCGTCCCAGAGGTAGTCATTCAGTGGGTAGTCGAGCACCGGGTCGCCGTTGTCGCGCAGGGCAACGCTACCGCCCTGGCTCTGCTCGTGAAAACCGTCGCGCAGCAGGGCCAGCATCAGGTTGCTTTGCGCCAGACCATTCATGCGTTGCAGGCTTTCCTGCCCAAGTCCGCCCATCATTACCGACATCAGGCTGGGCTGCATCGGCGGTACTTCCATTTTGTAGCCCATGGGCCCCGTGGTGCCCTGATCCCACTGGAAATGATCGGAATACACCGATTGTGGGGCGCCGTAAAAGCCGTTGATGTCGCGATCAAAAAGCCCCAGGGTCATGTTCACCGGGTGCAGGAAGGTGCGCTTGCCCAGTCGCGCGTGCGGGTCGGGTGCCTTGGAGCGTAGCAGCAGGGCGGGGCTGTTGATCGCGCCGCCGGCCAACACGACGTGTTTGCCACGCAGGCGCAGCGTGCTGCCGGTGGCGGCGGTCAGCGTCGGGTTCATGCCGCGGCAACGCACCTCGCTGACTCGATCGCCCTCGAATACCAGGGTTTCCGCGCGCGCACTGTGCACCAGGGTGGCACCCTGCTCCAGCGCAGCCGGGATGGTGGTGACCAGCATGGATTGCTTGGCGTTGGTCGGGCAGCCGCTACCGCAGTAGCCCAGGTTCCAGCAGCCGCGAACGTTGCGCGGGATGATTTTCCAGTGATAGTCGAGCTTCTCACAGCCCTGGCGAATGACGTCGTTGTTGGCATTGGGTGGCACCGCCCAAGGCGCCACGCCCAGACGTTCCTCCATTTGTGCAAACCAGGGCGCCATACTCTCGCTGTCCAGGCCCTTGACGTCGTGCTCGCTGGCCCAGTGCGCCAGCGTTGGATCCGGGGTGCGGAAACTGCTGGTCCAGTTGACCGTGGTCGTGCCGCCGACCGTGCGGCCCTGCAGAATACCGATACCGCCGTCAGCGGTGCCGCGTGCGGCGCCTTCCTGATACAGCTCGGCATAGGCCTGGGCTTCGTTGTTCTTGAAGTCGCCGGAGGTCTTTAGCGAGCCTTCTTCTACCAGCAGCACCTTGAGGCCGCGCTGGGCGAGGATCTCGGCGCTGGTGCCGCCACCCGCGCCGGTCCCAATAATGATGACATCGGCTTCGAGTGTGGTGTCGGTCGCCAGGCTGGCGGCATCGATCACTTGCCAGCCGCGGGCGACGCCCTGCAGGAATAGATCGGGTACGGGCATGGAATTCCCCTGAATGCGGTAGTCGGTCAGATAACGGGTGGACCAGGATAGCCAGTCGTGGCCCAGGACAGCGGCAGCGCGTACCACGACATCATCAGCAGCTTGCTCAGGGTGTTGTAGCCCTGGCGCAGCATCTCGAAGCGGCTATCGCGCCAGCGCAGCAAAAAGGTATTGAGCTGCTCGGGGCTGGCTTTGCTCATGTCGCCCCATATCCCGGTCAGCGGGCCACGGGTGAGCGGCATGCTCAGCAGACCAAACAGGTCGAGCACGGCCTTTTGCACGAAAGGGGAGGTGTGCGCCAGCGAATAGTCGAGCTGCGCCAGAGCCTGGGCAATCGCGTCCGGGTGCTGCGTCAAGGCGGGGTGCGGGCCGAGGATAACGGGGTACAGCGCACTCAGCAGCGGCAGGTCGGAGGCGCGCAGCACTTGGAATTCCGGCGCGGCGCGCTCCGAGGTGCAGCCAGTCAGGCTGGCGGTGAGTCCTACTGTGCTCAGCGCGAGGCTGGCACCCAGACCCAGTTTGAGCAGGTCGCGCCGGCCCAGCTGGGGGTTCAGGTTGGAGTCCATGGATTCAGGCTCATTATTCTTGTTGTGGACTGAGGTGCGGGGCACCTCAGCCGAAAATACGCCAGTATTCAGCGCAAAAACAGCTTGTAGACCATTTGCTGCAGCTTGCTGCCGTAGGGTGGGTAGATCGGCCGCGAACCGTTGAAGCGCTGTTTGATGTACACGCTCTTGGCCTTGCTCAGGGTCAGGAAGCCTTCGTGCCCGTGGTAGTGGCCCATGCCGGAAGGGCCAATGCCGCCGAAGGGCATGTCGTCCTGCGCCACATGGAAAATGGTGTCGTTGATACACATGCCACCAGCGTGGGTCTGCTCCATCATGCGCTGCTGCTCGGCCTTGTCGTAGCCGAAGTAATAAAGCGCCAGCGGACGCGGACGGTCGGCGATGTAGTCGAGCGCTGCATTCAGGTCGTCGTAGGGCACGATCGGCAGCAACGGCCCGAAAATCTCGTCCTGCATCAGCTTCATGTCGTCGGTAGTGTTGAGCACCAGCGTCGGCGGCAGAATGCGGCTGTCGCTCAGGTCCTCGTTGGCCGGGTTGATCGGCAGCAGGCGGGCGCCTTTCTCTTCAGCGTCCTGCAGGTAACCCTGCAGACGCAGGTACTGGCGCGGGTTTACCACCTGGGTGTAGTCGGGGTTGTCGCGCAGTGTCGGGTACATTTTCGACAGTTGATTGCTCAGGGCCTCGACCAGGCCGTCGACTCGCGCGCGCGGGCAGAGAATGTAATCGGGCGCCACGCAGGTCTGGCCGGCGTTCATCGCCTTGCCGAAGGCAATACGTTCGGCAGCGTCGGCCAGTGGCACGTCAGCGGAAATGATGGCCGGCGATTTGCCGCCCAGCTCCAGCGTGACCGGCGTCAGGTTGTCGGCCGCTGCGCGCATGACATGTCGGCCAATGCTGGTAGCGCCGGTGAACAGCAGATGATCGAAGGCCAGCTGCGAAAAGGCCACGCCGACCTCGGCTTCACCGGTAATCACCGCCACCTGATCTTCATTGAATACCTCGGCCAGCACGCGGCCGAGCAGGTCGGCAGTTTCCGGTGTGGACTCGCTCATCTTGATCAAGGCGCGGTTGCCGGCGGCCAGCGCGGTGACCAGCGGGCCGATGGCGAGAAACAGCGGGTAGTTCCAGGGCACGATGATGCCCACTACGCCGAGCGGCTGATAGACCACCTGGGCCTTGCCCGGCTGGAAGGCCATACCCACCTTGCGCTTGGACGGCTTCATCCAGCGGCGAATGTGTTTGCTGGCGTACTTGATGCCTTCAAGCGAGGGCAGAATCTCGGCCAGCTTGGTTTCATCGGCGGAGCGGCGGCCAAAATCGGCGTTGATGGCTGCGATCAGGGCGTCCTGATGCTTCAATATCGCGGCTTTCAGCTCGCCCAGTTGGCGGATGCGGCTCTCGGCATCGGGCATTGGCGCGGCGCGAAACGCGGCGCGCTGCAGGGCAAAGAGGTCGTGCATGCGATTGATCGAATGCTGCTGGTCCTGCATGTAGGCGATATCGGCTACCATGGTGCCTCCGCAATAGGCCGGGCTCAGGGATTGGCCGGCTCTTGTTGTGTGTTGTGTATGCCCGTCTGCGCGCGTGCGGACGGATTGTTTGAAGCAAGTCAGGTATTTTTAGAGTATTTGCTCTAAAGTGTCAATTCGTTCATTTAACCGGCTATCAGGTATGAAAACCCGCGACCGTATTCTTCAGGCCAGCCTGCAACTGTTTAACGAGCAGGGCGAACGTGCCGTTACCACCAATCACATTGCGGCTCATCTGGGCATGTCGCCGGGTAATCTGTATTACCACTTTCGCAACAAGCAGCAGATTATCGCCGAGCTGGTGGCGCGGTATGAGGCCGAGGTGGAGGGGTATTTGCAGGTGCCGCAGGGGCGTGCGCTGACGCTGCAGGACAAGGCGCATTACCTGGAGTCGATCAATCAGGGGCTGTGGCAGTACCGCTTTTTGCTGCGGGACCTGGAGCATCTGGTGTCCGCCGACCCTGAAATGGCAGAGCGTTATCGGCAGTTTTCGCGGCGGTGCGTGCAAAGTGGTCAGGCGATCTATCAGGGGCTGGTGGACGCGGGCTTTCTTTGTGCCAAGCGCGCCAATCCGGAAGCCTTGGCGCTGAACTCCTGGCTACTGATGACCAGTTGGGTGAGCTTTCTCTGTACTACCGTACTGGACGGGGAGCGGACCGAGCTGACTCCGGCCATGCTGCGTCGCGGCGTGTACCAGGTGTTGTCGCAGGAGCTGGGGCTGTTGACCGAGCAGGCGCGCCCGGCGATCGAAGCCTTGCTCGCCGAGTATTATCTGCCGCTGGATGGCATTGGCTTGAGCTGAGCGCTCAGCCAGAGTGGTATGCGCCGCTCCAGATAGTAGCGGGGGCGCCACGGCGGCCCTTCGACAAAACCCACATGGCCACCGTGCGGGTGCAGCTCGAACTCGGTGCTGGCGGCCAGTTCACTGCTTTCAGGCAGGCTGTGCGGATAGACGAACGGATCGTTCTGCGCCTGAATGATCAACGTCGGCACGCGAATACTGCTCAGAAAGAAGCGGCTGCTGCAGCGCCGGTAGTAGTCCTCGGCGCTGGCAAAACCGTGCAGCGGCGCGGTGATGCGGCCATCAAAATCCCAAAAACTGTCCATGCCGGCCAGCGAGCCGAGGGCGTCGAGGCGTGCGTATTCCGCATCCAGCCCCTGATGCTGAAACAGGCGCTTCTTGTTGGTCACGTAGGCCAGCATGTCGCGCATGAAGCGGCTCTGATACACCCGTGAGAAGCCCACCTGCAGGCGGTCGGCGCACTGATCCAGGCGGAAGGGCACCGATACTGCCACAGCTGCTGCGACGGCCGCGTTTTCACCCTGCTCACCCAGATACTTCAGTAGCACATTACCGCCCAGTGAGTAGCCGACCGCGACCAGCGCTTGGCCGGGGTGCAACCCTTTGACGTGGGCGATGACCTCGGCGAGGTCATCGCTGGCGCCGGAGTGGTAAGCCCGGGCACTGTGATTCGGCTCGCCGGAGCAGCCGCGCCAGTTGAGCGCCACGCTGTGCCAGCCAAGTGCGGCGAGGGCACGTTGTTGGCCGAGAATATACAGTGAGGCCGAGCTGCCGGTCAGACCGTGCAGCAGCAGCACAATGGGCGCCGCTTGCGCACCTGCGCTGTGCCAGTCGAGATCCAGGTAGTCGCCGTCGCTCAAGGTCATGCGTGTGCGCTGGCGCTGCAGTGCAGGCGGCCGACGCAGCAGCGGACTGAACAGCGTCTGCAGATGGCCGCCCGGCAACCAGCGGGCCGCACGGAACAGGCTCAACCCTGGCGGCGCCACAGGCTGTACCAGACCTGGCCGGCGCGCTTCTCGCGGTGCAGCTGCCAGTTCTCAGGCAGGCTCTGACGGCCAGGTGAGTTCTCGCTTTCCAGGTAGATCAAGGCGTCTTCGCTTAGCCAGCCGTTGGCCTCCAGCGCCGCGCAAGCCGGCTCGAGCAAGCCCTGATGGAAAGGCGGATCGATAAATACAATGTCGTAGGGCTCGGCTGGCGGCGTGCCAAGCAGGGCCAGGCCGTTTTCCTGGCGCACTTCGGCCTTGCTGCAGTTCAGGGTAGTCAGATGGCTGCGCAAGGTGCTGACTACGTCGCGGTTCAGGTCGACGGCCACAGCCCAGCTCGCACCGCGCGACAGCGCCTCCAGTGTCAAGGCGCCGCTGCCGGTGAAAAGGTCCAGGCAGCGTGCTCCCTGAATATCACCGCTCAGCCAGTTGAACAGCGTTTCGCGCACGCGATCCGGCGTGGGGCGCAAGCCCGGTTGTTCGGTGAAACTGAAGCGGCGCCTACCCCACTCGCCACCGATGATGCGTAGCTGACCGACCTTGGCTTTGCTCTGCTTCATGGTGCGGCCTCCTCGGTTGGGCTTTGTGCTGCAGCGGCGGGGGCTGGTTGCTTGGCGGACTGCTGGGCATCCTCTTGGACGGTGTCAGGCTGAGGCGGTCCGACGGTAATTACCACGCGCTGTGCCGGGTCCAGATGGGCGGCAAAGGCGCTCTGGATCTGCTCAGCCGTCAGAGCCTGTACCTGATCCAGGAACAACTGCATCTGGTTCAGTGGCAGATTATAAAAGCCGATGGCCGCCAATTGGCCGACGATAGCGCTGTTACTCGCGGTGCTGAGCGGGAATTCCCCAAGAATCTGCTGTTTGGCGCGCACCAGCTCGGCCTCGGTCGGTCCCTCGGCGATGAACTCGTCCAGTGTGCTGTTGACCACGTCAAGCGCGGTGTCGGCCTGGTCGCTGCGGGTTTGCAGGCTGATGCTGAACGGGCCGGGCGCCTGCATCGGGGTAAAACCGCTGCTCACCGAGTAGGCCAGGCCGCGCTTCTCGCGCACCTGCTCCATCAGCCGGGAGCCAAAGCCTGAGCCGCCAAGTATCTGGTTGCCCACGTAGAGCGCAGCGTAATCGGGGTCGCCGCGCTGAATGCCCTGCTGGCCAACAATCACCTGGGTCTGAGCGCTGGCAAAGTCAATATGCGTGGTGCTGGCGCTGACCGCTTCCGGCGCGGGTGTCAGCGGTGCAGCCGGGCCCTCGGGCAGTGCGTCAGCCAGGTGTTGCGCCAGTTGCTCGGCCTGCTGGCGGTCGATCGCGCCCACCAGCGCGATCACCGCGTTGCCGGCGGCGTAGTAGGTCTGGTGGAAACGCTTCAGATCGGCTTGTTTGATAGTTTGCAGCGCCTCGGCCTCGCCATCCGGCAGGGAGCCGTAGGGGTGCTGTGGATACAGCGTGGACCAGAAGGCTTCGCTGGCGATGGCCCCGGGGCGTTGCTGCCGGTACTGCAGGCCGGCGAGCATCTGCTCGCGCACTCGCTCCACGGCTTTGGCCGGGAAGGCCGGCTCGGCGAGTACCTGGGCAAACAGCGCCAGGGCAGGTTCGAGCTTGTCGCTGGCAGTCAGGCTACGCAGGCTGATCAGGCCCATGTCGCGGTAGGCGCTGTTGCTGAACTGCGCGCCGAGACGATCAAAGCCGCCGGCAATATCATCGGCGCTCAGGCTGGCCGTGCCTTCGTTAAGCAGTGCATTGGTCAGCATGGCCAGGCCGGGCTGCTCGCCGTCGCGGCTGGCGCCGGCAGCAAACAGCAGCTGAATGTCGAGCATCGGCAGCTCGTCGGCCTGCATGTAGTAGACCTTGGTGCCCTGGCTGGTAGTCCAGTGCTGCAGGTCAAGGCCACGACGCGCTGGCGGGGTATCCAGGTCAAGTTGCTCCAGCGACTCAAGTGCCGGCAACGGCGCGCCGAACACTTCCTCGGCGGTATCGGGTTCGCTGCTGGCTTGCGGGGCTGTCGCCACGGGCGCAGGATCCGGCGCGACGGCCGGTTCGGGTGTCTTGTTCAGCAGCACGGCGAGCATGACGCCAAGGGCGGCCAGCGCCAGGAACCAGCGCAACAGGGACAAAGGCTTGATCGACTTCATGGCTGCGCCTCCTTGGCCAGTGGCAGCAGGGTAGTGCGGGTCAGGCGGTCGCGTACCAGATAACGGCGGGCGACCTCGCTGACCTGTTCTGGAGTAATGGCCTGCAGTGCAGACACATCCTGATCTATCAGCTGCCAGGACAGTCCAACACTTTCCAGCGCACCTATGCGCGTGGCCTGGGCGGTGATGTCATCCTGCGCAAACACCAGGCCCGCCACCAGTTGGGCCTGCACTCGCTGCAGTTCTTCAGCGCTGGGCGGGGTTTGCTTGATCTGCTCGATCTGCTCCCAGAGAGCGTCTTCCAGCTGTTGCAGGCTGACATCGCGGGACAGGTTGGGGATGCCGCTGAGGGTGAACAGGCTGTCGCCACGGCTGAAGGGGTCGTAATTGGTGCCGGCGCTGGTGGCGATATTGCTGCCGCGCTCCAGATTGCTCGGTAGACGTGCGCTGTAGCCGCCATCGAGCACCGCATCGAGCAGGCGCAGCGCGTGCACTTCCCAGGTTTGCGTGCTGGTGCCCAGGCTGGGCACATTGAAGCCCAGCAGCAGGCTGGGCAGCTGTACATCAAGATGCTGTACCAGACTGCGTTCGCCGCCGGCGGGCAATTCCAGCGGCGTGCGAATGGGTACCGGCGTGCGTGCCGGCACCACGCCAAAGTAGCGCTCAACCAAGGGTTTCACGGTTTCCGGGTAGACGTCACCAACGATCACCAGGGTGGCATTGGCGGGCACGTAATGGGCGCGGTACCAGGCGCGCAGGTCTTCGATCTGCATGCGGTCGAGGTCGTGCATCCAGCCAATCACCGGCTGACCATAGGGGCTGGCCATGTAGGCCTGGGTCAGGAAACGCTCGTAGGCCAGGCCGTTGGGGTTGTCATCTACGCGCATGCGGCGCTCTTCCTTGATGACTTCGATTTCCTTGAGAAACTCGTCTTCGGGCAGGGTCAACTGGTGCATGCGCTCGGCTTCCAGCTCCAGCGCGACCGGCAGCTGATCGCGGCTCAGGGTCTGGTAGTAGGCGGTGTAGTCACGCGTGGTCATGGCGTTTTCACTGGCCCCCAGGCTGCCCAGCAGCTTCGAGGCCTGGCCGGGTTCAAGGTTCTTGCTGCCCTTGAACATCATGTGCTCCAGCGCGTGCGACAGCCCGGTCTGGCCCGGTGGCTCGTCGCTGCCGCCCACCTTGTACCAGACCTGCGAGGCGACTACCGGCGCGCGGTGATCCTCGCGGATGATAACCTTCAGACCATTGGCCAGGGTGTAGCTGTGGGTGGGTTGGCGGGATTCATCGGCAACTGCCGCCAGCGGCAGCAGCGCAAACGCGAATAACAGAGAGATCAGCCGCAACATGCATTGGATCCTGTGGAGCAGGGTGGTGGGCGGCAACGAGGCGTGATCTGATCGGCAGACTGCGGCTCGCCGGTGCCCGGGAGTCATACCGCCAATGGCGGAAGTGGGGTAGGATAACCCAACCTTCAATATGGCGAAGCATTCGCCGTCAGACTCAGATAGTGACCCTTCATGTTTGGTTCCAAAGACAAGCCAGAAAGCCCCGAAAACAAAGCCGCCGAGCCTGCCGCCAAGCCGGAAAAGAAAGGCCTGTTCGGATGGGCGCGCCGTAAGGAAGCGCCCGAGACGCCGGCGGCTGATACCGCGCAGGATGCCCCGGCTCCCTTGAGCCAGCAGCTCGACAGCGTTGAAGCGCGCGAGCAGGCGGCCCGCGAAGCGGCCGCATCGCTGTTCTCCGAGCTGGGCCAGAACGCCGCCGAGCCAGAGCTGGTGCCCGAGCCGGCCGCTGACGAGCCCAAGGGCTTCTTCTCGCGGATGAAACAGGGGCTGTCCAAGACCAGCGCCAACCTTGGCGAGGGCATGGCCAACCTGTTCCTCGGCGAAAAGGAAATCGACGACGAGCTGCTGGAAGAGATGGAAACCCGCCTGCTGATGGCGGACGTGGGTATTGAAGCCACCACCCTGATCATGGAAAGCCTGCAGGATCGCGTCACGCGCCGTCAGGTATCCAGCCGCAAGGCGCTCTACCGTGCCCTGCAGGGCGAGCTGGAAGCGCTGCTCAGCCACGTGGCCAAGCCGCTGCAGATTGATGGCAGCAAAAAGCCCTATGTGATTCTGGTGGTCGGCGTGAACGGCGTCGGCAAGACCACCACCATCGGCAAGCTGGCCAAGCGCCTGCAGGGCGAGGGCAAGCAGGTCATGCTGGCGGCGGGCGACACCTTCCGCGCCGCTGCCGTAGAGCAGTTGCAGGTCTGGGGCGAACGCAATCAGATTGGCGTGGTGGCCCAGCATACCGGCGCCGACTCGGCCTCGGTGATCTTCGACGCGCTGCAGGCGGCCAAGTCGCGCGGCGCCGATGTGCTGATTGCCGACACCGCCGGCCGCTTGCACAACAAGGATCATCTGATGGACGAGCTGGCCAAGGTCAAGCGGGTGATGGCCAAGCTGGATGTTGATGCGCCCCACGAAGTCTTGCTGGTGCTGGATGCCGGCACCGGCCAGAACGCCATTTCGCAGACCAAGCTGTTCGATCAGGCGGTCGGTCTTACCGGCCTGGCCCTGACCAAGCTCGACGGCACCGCCAAGGGCGGCGTGATTTTCGCCCTGGCCAAGCAGTTCGGCCTGCCAATTCGCTATATCGGCGTGGGCGAGCAGATCGACGATCTGCGGCCGTTTACCGCGCCCGAGTTTGTCGAGGCGCTCTTTGGCAACAAATAACCGCTTCGGCAGAACCCCGGCTGGAATGCATTCCCGATGATTCGCTTCGATCAGGTCAGCAAGCGTTACCCCAACGGCCATCAGGGGCTGGATAGGCTCGACTTTCACATTCGCGCCGGCGAGATGGTGTTTATCACCGGGCATTCCGGCGCCGGCAAGAGTACCCTGCTCAAGCTCATCATGTGCATGGAGCGCCCCACCTCGGGCGCCGTACACGTGGGTGGGCAGAATCTGCAGGATCTGAGCAGCGACGACATCCCCTACCTGCGCCGCCAGGTGGGCGTGGTGTTTCAGAATCACCAGCTGCTGTTTGATCGCACGGTGTTTGATAACGTCGCCCTGCCGCTAATCATCAATGGCACACCGGCCGATGAGGTGGGCCGTCGCGTGCGCGCCGCGCTCGACAAGGTCGGCTTGCTGAGCAAGGAGGCGAGCTACCCGATTGCGCTGTCCGGTGGTGAGCAGCAGCGCGTGGGCATCGCCCGCGCCGTGGTGCACAAACCTGCCTTGCTGCTGGCTGACGAGCCAACCGGTAACCTTGATCCGGCGTTGTCTGCCGAAATCATGGGCCTGTTTGAAGACTTTAACCGCGTGGGCGTGACCGTGCTGATTGCCAGCCATGACCTGCCGCTGATTGCCAAGCTGGATCACCGCATGCTGACGCTGGATCAGGGTCGCCTGATCACGGATGGGGAGTGAGCATGGCTGCCGCTAAACGTAACACTGAAACCAAACGCAAGGCGCCCAAGGGCGCCGCGCGCTCCGAGCGCAATTGGCGCCACCCGCTGCGCAGCTGGCTGGGCAGCCACCGCGCCAGTGCCCGGCAGGCGCTGCGGCAGGTTGGCCGTTATCCCTTCAGCAGCGCCCTGACTGTGCTGGTGATGACTATCGCCCTGGCGCTGCCGATGGGTCTGTCAGTACTGATCAACCAGGTTGAGCAGTTGGGGGTGAACTGGCAGGAAGCGGCGCAGATATCGGTCTACCTCAAGGATGACGTCAACGCCGAACGCCAGCAGGAGCAGCTGGCGGCGATCAAGACCTTGGCGGGTGTGGCTGCAGCGCAGTTGCTCGACAAGGAGCTGGCACTGGCCGAGTTCCAGCAGCATTCGGGTATGGGCGATGCTCTCCTGCAGTTGAGCTATAACCCGTTACCCAGCGTCATTGTGGTCACCCCGGCGAGTATCGATGGCGGCGCGGCAGCGCTGGAGCCGCTGCGCGATCGGCTGGCAGCCATTGATGGCGTGGACCAGGTGCAGATCGACTTGCTCTGGGTTGAACGGCTGGCGTCGATTCTGGCCATGCTGGAACGCTTTACCGGCGGGTTGGGCCTGCTGCTGATCATTGCGCTCTTGCTGGTCATGGCCAATACCATCCGCCTGGCTATTGAAAGCCGCCGCGAAGAAATCCTGGTGGTCAAACTGGTGGGCGGCACCGATGCGTTCGTGCGACGGCCATTTCTTTATATAGGTGTGCTATACGGTCTGCTGGCCGGCGTTCTGGCCTGGCTGCTACTAGCGGCAGGGCTGGCCTGGCTGAACGTCACGGTGCAACAGGTTGCCAGCCTGTACCAGAGCGATTTCGCGCTGATTGGCATGCCCTGGCGCGATGGCCTGACGCTGGTGTTCGGCGCTATGCTGCTGGGCCTGGTTGGTGCCTGGCTGGCGGTAGGGCAGCATGTGCGGGCGATAGAGCCTAGCTAGCTACAAGCTACAAGCTACAAGCGGCTCGCAGTGGATTGGTTGGGTTTTGGGTTTATCTTGCAGCTTGATGCTTGCTACTGGTCCAAGCCTGAACTTTAGTCTGCGTTCCCAGTCTTATTTTGCAGTGATACACTGGGTCGTCATTTTTTGGGAGTTCAAACATGAGCACTGCCTTGCAACCCATCAATAGCTTGGTGCCGGGTGCGAATCTTGAAGCCTATGTTCAGAACGTAAGCAGCATTCCGGTTCTCAGCGCTGAAGAAGAGCGAGAGCTGGCCGATCGTCTGTATTACCAGGAAGACCTCGAGGCTGCCCGTCAGCTGGTCATGTCGCACCTGCGTTTCGTGGTGCACATTGCCCGCAGCTATTCCGGCTATGGCCTGGCCCAGGCTGACCTGGTGCAGGAAGGTAACGTCGGCCTGATGAAGGCGGTCAAGCGTTTCAACCCGGAAATGGGCGTGCGTCTGGTGTCCTTCGCGGTGCACTGGATTCGAGCCGAGATTCACGAGTTCATTCTGCGCAACTGGCGCATCGTCAAGGTGGCGACCACCAAGGCCCAGCGCAAGCTGTTCTTCAACCTGCGCAGTGCCAAGAAGAAGCTGGCCTGGCTGTCGCACGATGAAGTCGAGGCGGTTGCAGCAGACCTGGGCGTGGCCACGCGCGAAGTGCGCGAGATGGAAAGCCGCCTGTACGGCCAGGATTTGGGCTTTGATGGCGCCCAGGACGAGGACGACGAGGTCGCCTACGCGCCAGTTCACTACCTTGAAGACAAACGCTATGACCCGGCTACCCAGCTGGAGTCAGCCGACTGGTCCGATAGCTCCAGCAGCAGCCTGCTGACCGGGCTGGAGGCGTTGGACGAGCGCAGCCGCGATATCCTGTACCAGCGTTGGCTGGCGGAAGAGAAGGCCACATTGCACGAGCTGGCCGCCAAGTATCAGGTATCGGCCGAGCGTATTCGGCAGCTGGAAAAGAACGCCATGAACAAGCTGAAGAAAAATCTGGAAACCGAGGTCGCGCTCTGAGGCGCGGTTTGCGGTGGCGTTAATACAAGGGCATCCGATGTGATGCCCTTTTTTATGTGCAGTGGTATTTCAAATAACAAAGGAGTGGTGCATGACCCGTCAACAAGGGGTACGTCTGGCTACGCTGCTGAGTGTGGTGATTCTGGCTTTCTTCGCTTTCGGCTTCTGGATGTCGAAGCCGCAGCAGGCCGAACCCATGCAGTGGCGTGCGGCCTATGAGGACAGCCTCTGGACGCCTTTGCAGCGTCAGCAGCTAACCCTGGGCGATGCGAGTGCGGCGCTGGGCCATGGCACCCTGTGGATGATCAGCTCGGAGGGCAAGCCGTTGCTGGTCAGCCGCTATACGCTGGAAAGTGATGGCCTCAGCTGGCGTGCGCAGGCGGTACTCAAGCTGACTGATCAGCAACGCGACAGCCTGGTACAGGCGCAGGCCTGGGAGCCGGGCTTGCCGGATCAGCCGATCAATTCATCAGTGGCCGATGCCCTGAAAGACCAGCCGGTACTGCGCTTGAGCCTGATTCCGTCTGAGCCGCTGGCACTGAGCGATATTCAGGGCACCATCGGTAATCCGGACCTGCGGTTGCCGGTCAGTGAGGGCGAAGAAGCCTGGGTTTATCCGAAGATCGGCGCGGTTGTCGCCGTGGGTGAGGAGCAGGCCCACTCCATCATGTTTGGCCTGCGCGATGAGTTGAGCGGCGAATAAGCCGCTCAAATCAACAGGGGTCAGATGTCCAGCCGGTTGCGCCAGTAACGCAGGGTGAGCCATTCCGGCCAGTCGCGCCCGGCCTCCAGTTCATCCAGATAGTGGCGGCCCCCGAGCTGCCGCATTTGCTGTTGAATCCAGATAGCTCGGCGTTGGGCATGGGCTGGCGGCTGGGCGGCGTCCCAGTTCAGTGGGCTGGGCAGCACCGCGGCCAGTTGGCTGGCCTGGCGGTTCGACAGGTAGCTGGCGCCTACATGGAAGTGGTGCTGAGCGGCGGCCTCGACGCCAAAGACGCCGCGATCCCATTCGGCGATGTTCAGGTACATCTCCAGAATCCGCTGTTTTGGCCAGAGCACCTCTATCCACAGCGTGAACCAGGCCTCCAGCCCCTTGCGCAGATAGCTGCGGCCAGACCACAGAAACAGGTTCTTGGCCACCTGCTGGCTCAGGGTACTGGCACCGCGCAGACTGCCACCCTGCATGTTATGTTCTACCGCCGCGCGAATGGCCTTGAGGTCGAAACCGTAATGCTCGGCAAAGCGCTGATCTTCAGCGGCAATCACCGCCATCTTCATGCCGTCGGGGATTTGCGCGTAGGGGCGCCATTGATACTGGATGTCCAGCGGCTGTTCGCTTTGCCGTGCGGCAAACCAGCGTTCGACCATCAGCATTGAGCCGGGCGCTGGCGCCCAGCGCAGCACGACAATCGGTAGCAGGCTGACGAGGGCGAGGATCAGCAGCCACTTGGCGGTTTTGCGTAGTATCTTGTTGATCATGTGAGTCCGAATGAGCGATTCGTTCGGAGTATAAACCGGGGGAATCTGTCATGGCCAAATGGCTGTTGTTGTTGGCGTCGTTCAGTGGCTTTACCGGGGTCGCGCTCGGCGCCTTCGCGGCGCACGGTTTACGCAGCAGATTGCCGGAAAATCTGCTCAATGCCTTTCAGACCGGGGTGCACTATCAGCTCTGGCACACTATGGCGCTGATCGCGGTGGCGCTGTTGTTGCTGCGCTTTCCGGAGTCGGGCCTGTTCAAGGCAACCGGGGTGCTCTTTGCCCTGGGCATAGTGCTGTTTTCCGGCAGTCTGTACCTGCTGGCGCTGAGCGGCGTGGGCAAGCTGGGTATGATCACGCCGCTGGGCGGCGTAACCTGGCTGATCGCCTGGGCGTGCCTGGCGCTGGGCGTCTGGCGTACGCTTTGACCGCGCTGGCGTGGTCAGGTGGCGGCAAAGCGCGTTATCATAGCGCCCTTGTTTGGGTGACCTGCCACAGGCTGCCGCCACCTTTCCCCTTCACCCGGATACACCGAGCCGCGTATGCAGATTCAACTCAACGGCGAACCCTATTCGCTGACGCAAGCTACTACCCTGGCCGAGCTGGTCGAGCGTCTGGGGCTGGCTGGCAAACGTCTGGCTATTGAGCTGAACCTTGAAATAGTGCCGCGCAGCCAGCATGCCGAAACGCCGCTGAACGACGGCGACCGGGTAGAAATCGTCCACGCCATTGGCGGCGGCTAGTCCGCGTACTGGAGACCTTGATGACTGATTTGAGCCAAGATGCGCTGGAAATTGCCGGCGTTCGTTACCGTTCCCGTTTGCTGGTAGGTACTGGTAAATACAAGGATCTGGCGGAAACAGGCCGCGCGATTGAGGCCTCGGGTGCCGAGATCGTCACCGTTGCCATCCGTCGTACCAACATCGGCCAGAACCCGGACGAGCCCAACCTGCTGGATGTCGTGCCCCCGGACCGCTACACCATCCTGCCCAACACCGCCGGCTGCTTTAACGCCGAAGAAGCCGTGCGCACCTGCCGCCTGGCGCGCGAGCTGCTCGATGGCCACAAGCTGGTCAAACTGGAAGTCCTGGCCGATCAAAAGACCCTGTTCCCCAACGTGGTTGAAACCCTCAAGGCCGCTGAAGTGCTGGTAAAAGATGGCTTCGACGTCATGGTGTACACCAGCGATGATCCGATCATCGCCCGCGAGCTGTCGGCCATGGGCTGCGTCGCGGTCATGCCGCTGGCAGGCCTGATCGGCTCCGGCATGGGTATCTGCAATCCCTGGAACCTGCGCATTATTCTGGAAGAAGCCACAGTGCCGGTGCTGGTCGATGCCGGTGTGGGTACTGCTTCCGATGCCACCATTGCCATGGAGTTGGGCTGCGCCGGTGTACTGATGAACAGCGCTATCGCCCATGCCGACCAGCCGGTGCTGATGGCCCAGGCCATGCACCACGCCGTGTTGGCCGGTCGCGGCGCCTATCTGGCTGGCCGTATGCCGCGCAAGCTGTATGCCACCGCTTCTTCGCCGCTAGATGGCAATATTCGCTGAAGCCTTGATGGTCATCGGTTTGCGCCGGTGACCCTGAAAATCCTACCCGAGCACCCCATGTCCGATACACCAGAGCTGCCAGAAAACGCTGAAACCGAGCCCTCCTCACCACCACGGCGGGCAATCCGCAGTTTTGTCATGCGCGCCGGGCGCATGACGGAAGGGCAGCAAAAGGGCATTGATCAGGGCTGGCCAAAATTCGGCCTGACGCTGGATCAGGGCATGCTGGATCTGGACGCCGTGTTTGCTCGTCAGGCGCCGCGCACCCTGGAGATCGGCTTTGGCATGGGGCAGTCGCTGTTGGAAATGGCGCAGGCCGCCCCCGAGCAGGATTTTATCGGCATCGAAGTGCACCGCCCCGGCGTGGGTTCGCTGCTGAACGGTCTGGTTACCAGCGAGACCGGCAACGTGCGGGTGTTCGATTGCGACGCCATTGAAGTGCTCAAGCAGTGCATCCCGGACGCCAGTCTGGACCGACTGCTGCTGTTCTTCCCCGACCCGTGGCACAAGAAGAAGCACAACAAGCGCCGCATTGTGCAGCTCAGCTTTGCCGAATTGGTGCGCAGCAAACTCAAGCCCGGCGGCGTGCTGCACATGGCCACCGACTGGGAGCATTACGCTGAACAGATGCTGGAAGTCATGAGCGCCGCCCCCGGCTACCGCAACCAGGCCGCCGATGGCACCTACGTACCACGTCCGCAGGAGCGCCCGGTGACCAAGTTCGAGCGCCGTGGCGAGCGGCTGGGGCATGGCGTGTGGGATCTGAAGTTCGAGCGAGTGGACTGACCCACCCTTTTCGCAAGAGCCGCCCAGAGCCAGGCGCAAGCCGCAGGGCTGCTGTGCCACCGGCCTTTCGCAAGGCATCGCTCTGCGGGTAGCCCCGTGACCTTCCTGCTTTCTCCTCTGCTATCCGTCGAGCCGCTCATAGCGCAGGCGGATACGTGTCAGCTCACCGCTCTGGTCGAGCTGCTCCAGCGCCTCGCTCCACGCCGCCACCAGCGCGTCGTCACAGTCGAGGCTGAAGGCGATGTAGAGCGATGAGCGATAGATTTCGATCGGTACCTGCCGCCGTGCATTCGGTGCGATGTTGAGTTGGTGGCTGTAATAGGCCACGCCAGCGGCAGTGTCGCCGATGATGATATCGGTGCGGCCAGCCAGCAGCATGCGGTAAAGCTGCTGATTTTTGGTGGCGCTGCGGTCAAGGTTGGTGAAGCCCAATGACTGCAACAGGTCGGGAATCAGGCCGGCGTGCCGGGTAGTGATTTGTGGTGCACGCAGCAGTTGCTCCAGCGAGTGGATCGGCGGCGACGCATTGGCCCGTTGGTATGGATAGATCGACTCCTCCACGATAGGGCCTACCCATTTGTACAAGGGCTCACGCTCGGGCGTGCGGAACAGCGAATACATGATGGTTTTCGGCCGCGTTTTCAGTTCACGGCTGGCGCGCATGCTGGGGAGTAGCGCCATGGCAAAATCGTCGCCGGTGCGCGACATGATGGCCCTGACGATCTCGGTGGTCAGGCCGGTGAGATGACCGTCCTCCTCATAGTTGTACGGCGCCCACTCCTCGGTTACCACCTGATAGGTGTCCGCGTGGGCGCGCATGCCAAGGGAGACGATTAGCAGCGCTGCAATGAGGGTTGACTGTTTCACGTGTGCTACCGGCTTCGCTGGGCGTTTTCGAGGACGGTGATCAGCCTGTCTTTTTTTTAAGCATAGCCGCTTTCAGTCCGCCCATGCCGGGCGACAGTATGCGGGCATGGCAAATCCCCGGGCCAGAGGCGTGGCGCTAGAACTGTCATCAATGTGTCATGCCAGTGTCATAGCCTGTCGCCTGAAAACCTACAGGAGATAGCCATGCGTTTGCGCGCCCTTGCCTTTGCCCTTGTCTGCCTTGCCCCGCTTGCTCACGCCGAAGTAACGCTGCAGGGTGAGCCGGAGGTTGGTATTTTCGTCACCCAGCAACGCGATGCGCAGCCGGGAGAGCGGGTGCTGACCCGCGCGACCGATGCCATTGAGCCGACTACCCGCATTCCCGCGCGGCTGGGCACGCGCTTTGGTGTGCGTTTCAGTCTGGCGGGTAAAGCCACGGCAGAGGCGCCGCTCAGCATGTTCTACTTCACGCCGGGCGTCGTCACCCCGGATGGCACCCGTCACGATAAATTCGAGGTGCATCAGAAGATCGAGCCCGCGACCGCCAGCGAGGTAATGGCCTTCGAGTTCACTGACCAGTGGGAAGTGGTGCCCGGGGAATGGCGCTTTGAGGTCTATCAGGGCGATCGTCGGCTGTTGAGCCAGGCTTTTCAGGTGCAGTAACGGCGCCGCTGTTGGCGCCATGCGTACCGGCTATGGTGCGTCATACGGCAGGCAAAGGGTTGTGGTGGATTGGGCTTGAGCTTTCTACACTGACCGCACAGTCATTGTTATGGAGAGCGTCGTGAGCTACGAAACCCTGGATTATCAGGTTGAGGATGGCATCCTCACCCTGACGCTGAATCGCCCTGACCGCATGAATGCCTTCAACGGCCAGATGCGCCGTGAACTCATTGCCGCCTTCGATGCCGCCGATGCCGACGACGCGGTGCGCGTCATCATCATGACCGGTGCAGGCAAGGCGTTCTGCGCCGGCGCTGATCTGGAAAAAGGCGGCGACACCTTTAACCGGCACAAGCGTCAGGACCAGCCGGAAGGCGACGAATTGCGCGACGGTGGCGGTACCGTTTCCCTGCGCATTTATGAGTGCACGAAGCCGGTGATCGGCGCGTTCAACGGCGCTGCCGTCGGGGTGGGCGTTACCATGAGCCTGCCCATGGATATCCGCATGGCCTCTACCAAGGCTAAGTTCGGCTTCGTGTTTGCCCGTCGCGGCATCACCATGGAAGCTTGCTCCAGCTGGTTCCTGCCGCGCTTGGTGGGCCCGATGCAAGCCGCCGAGTGGGTGTACACCGGTCGCGTGTTCAGCGCTGAGGAAGCCCTCAAGGGCGGCCTGGTGCGCAGCCTGCACGAGCCCGAAGAGTTGTTGCCGGCGGCGCGCGAGCTGGCCCGTGAGATTGCGGATAACACCTCGGCCATGTCAGCCGCGCTGAACCGCCAGCTGCTGTGGCGCATGATGGCGGCGGACCACCCGATGGAAGCACACATCGTTGATTCGCGCGCGATTGCCTTTATGGGTGAATCTGAGGACGCGAAAGAGGGCGTCAGCTCCTTCCTGGAAAAACGCGCACCGCAGTTCAAGTTGCGCCCCAGCCAGGACAAGCCGCCGTTTTACCCATGGTGGGATGAGCGCAAGTTCCGCTGACAGCGACCTGCCAGGGTAAGGCTTTTACTGTCGGGTGGAGCGCGACGCCATCCCGACCGGATGCGACGCCCGTGCACGTTCTGTGTGCGGGCGTTTCAGTGTTAGGCTTGGACCTTTTCCGCAATGGGAGCTGTTGCCATGAGTCGTCACTTTGAGGCCGCGCCGGGTCTGTGCGAAAGCCGCGATCCGGCCACCGAAGGTTTTGTCTTCAACCAAACCATGCTGCGCATCAAGAACCCGGAGGCGACGCTGGATTTCTACACTCGCGTCCTGGGTATGACCCTGGTGAAGAAGCTGGATTTCCCGCAGATGAAGTTCAGCCTGTTCTTTCTGGCGGCCATCGACAGTCACGCGCTGGGCGATTGGTCACAAGACCCGGTCGAGCGCACTCATCAGACCTTTGGCCGCCCGGCCATGCTGGAGCTGACCCACAACTGGGGTACTGAAGACGATGCCGACTTCAGTTATCACAACGGCAATGACGAGCCCAAGGGCTTTGGTCACATCGGCTTTGCCGTGCCCGATCTGGAAGCCGCCTGTGCGCGCTTTGAAGAGTTGGGTGTTTCCTTTGTGAAGCGTCCGCAGGACGGCAAGATGCACAACATTGCGTTTATCCGCGACCCGGACGGCTACTGGATCGAGCTGTTCACCCCGGCAGGCATGGCCTGAGCGGCTGACGCCGGAATGCCCTATGGCCAGGCCGCGGGCCGGGTTGAAGCCCGGCTCTCACCTGCAAGTACATAGCGTCTTAAAGCCGGTTCAGGGAAAGGTCGCGCCTTCCAGTGCACCGTGCTGAGTGCGTTTATCGTACTCGCGGTCAGCGGCGCCCATGGCGCTCAGTAGCCGTTGCCCGGCCGCGTTGGCGCTTTGCGACAACTGCTCGCAGCTAGCCTGGGGTGGTAACGCCAGCAAGGTTTGTTCAATCTGTCTGGCGTAGTCCAGCGCCAATTCCACGTGCCCATCCTGATGCGCCTGCAAAGCCAGCAGATAGCTGTCCCACTGTTTCTGTACGCTGGCCGGGCGAGTGGCGTCGGGCAGCAGGCGCGGCATGTGACTGGTGACGCTGACCTCGGTGCTGGCGCTCGACAGACGGCACTGGCCCGGCGTGGACTCCCAGGTAAAGTGCCAGTCAACCCGGCTACCGCTGTGCTGGCGGTCACGGTTCAGGCTGGCGCGGATGGTGTCAGGGGTGTTGCCCTGTACATCGAATTGTTGAACCCGCGTGCTCAGCGCCGGTTCGGCCAGCAGCGCTGCACTCAAGCTCAGCAGCGCTGGCAGCAGGCACCACCGTTGCAGGCGCATCAGATCGGGTCCATCAGCCGCTCAAGGGCAGCGCGGCAGCGGTTGGGGATGGGGAAGGCGGTGTTGCTGGCGCGGTCCACGAATACATGCACGAAGCGGCCGGCGGCGCAGGCCTCTTCGCGGCCCTGCTTGAATACCGCCAGTTCATAATGCACCGAGCTGCTACCCAGGCGCGCGACCTTGACGCCAATCTCGATGGCATCAGGGAAGGCAATGGGGGCAAAGTAATCGCAGTTGGAGCTGACCACATAGGCCACCTGGTCACCATCATGAATATCCAGCCCGCCCTCGGCGATCAGCCAGCTGTTTACCGCGCTGTCGAAGTAGCTGTAGTAGGTCACGTTGTTGACGTGACCGTAGATGTCATTGTCGTGCCAACGCGTGGTGACCGGGTGCAGGTAATGGTAATCCTGCCGGGTGGGCTTGCTTGTGCTCATGCGAATTCTCTTGTCAGTGGTTCAACAGGCGGCATCAATAGGCCAGATTGTAGATGGCCAGCGCGTCGGCTTCGCTGACTTCACGCGGATTGTTGACCAGCAGGCGCTGCTGCAGCATGGCGTCCTTGGCCAGTAGCTCCAGCTTGTCCTTGGGTACGCCAGCGTCACGCAGGCGGCTCGGCAGGCCACAGCGTGGGCTGAGGTCAGCCAGCGCACCGACCATTTGCGCGGTGAGGTGATCGGCGTCGCCGGGCTGCAGGCCGGGGCCGACAATCAACGGCGCCAGCTCGGCGTACAGCGGGGCGGCGTGGGACGCGTTGAATTCGATGACCGTCGGCAGCACCAGCGCGTTGGACAGGCCATGCGGAATATGGAAATGCCCGCCCAGCGGATACGCCAGCGCGTGTACCGCGGCCACCGGGGCGTTGGCAAAGGCCTGGCCGGCGAGCAGGGCGCTGAGCAGCATGGCCTGCCGCGCTTCGCGGTTCTGGCCGTTTTGCACCACCTGATCCAGGTTGCCGGCCAGCAGGCGCAGCGCTTCGCGCGCGAGCATGTCGGACAGCGGGTTCTTCTTCAGCTTGCTGGTGTAGGCCTCAATCGCGTGCACCATGGCGTCGATGCCGGTCGCGGCAGTCACGTGCGCCGGCAGGCCCAGGGTCAGGTCGGCGTCCAGCAGCGCCAAATCGGGCAGCAGAATCGGTGAGACCACGCCCATCTTGGTGGTGGCGCCGGTGGTGATGATGGCGATCTGGGTCACTTCCGAGCCGGTACCGGCGGTGGTCGGCACCTGGAACAGCGGCAGGCGCTGGCCGCGGGCATTGCCTACGCCGTAGATATCCGCCATTTGCTGTTTGCAGTCGGGGTGGGCGAGCAGGGCAACCAGCTTGGCCACATCCATCGAGCTGCCGCCACCGAAACCGATAATCAGCTCGGCCTGCATGTTGCGGGCCTGTTCAACCGCTTCGAGCACCACGTGCTCCGGCGGATCGGCCTCTACCTGATCGAAGACTTCAACGCTGACCTGCGCCTTGGCCATGGCCGGCAGAATGTCGTTCAGTAGCCCGATCTTGGTGATGCCGGGGTCGGTCACGATCAGTACCCGCTGGGCGTCCCGCTCGCGGCACAGCTCGCCGAGGCGGGCGGCGGACCCGGATTCGCAGAGAATCTGGGCGGTGGTGGCAAAGCTGAACGGGTTCATGGGGCCTCCGGGCTAGGGTTGGAGCGAAAAAAGCGGCGAAAAAAGTCGAATGAGACAATTCTGCTGACTGCGCGTTCATGCGGCAAGTGCTATTGATGCCGCCGATGTTAACGCATGGCGGCGGGTCGGTGACAGTCACACGCATTGTGTCGCCGCGTTGCTGTTCAGGTTGCCTGCGCGCGCTGGCGCTAGAGAAACAGCTCGAGTAGATCGTTCAGAAACAGCCGTCCGCGTTCGGTCGGACGCAGTTGGTCGGCCCAGGGTTCCAGCAACCCCTTGGTGGCGGCCTGTTGTAGCAGCGGCTCGATACTTGCCAACGACTGGCCGGTGCGTGCAGCGTAGTAGCTGGCCGGCACACCATCCACCAGACGCAAGGCGTTCATCAGAAAGTCGAACGGCAGCTCCTCGGTAGTGAGTACCTTGCGCCCGGCGCAAACGTCCTTACCGGCGGCCAGATAATCCTTGGGCAGGCGGGTCTTCCAGTAGCGCTCGATGCGGCCATCGGCGTGAGTGATCTTGCCGTGCGCGCCGGCGCCAATGCCGAGGAAGTCGCCGTATTGCCAGTAATTCAGGTTGTGCCGCGCCTGCTTGCCGGGTTGCGCGTAGGCCGATACCTCGTATTGCGCGTAGCCGCCGGCGGCCATGCGCTGTTGGCCAGCTTCCTGAATCGACCAGAGAATGTCTTCCTCGGGCAGGGTTGGCGGTTTGGAGTAGAACACGGTATTCGGCTCCAGCGTCAGCTGGTACCAGGACAGGTGTTCCGGCGCCAGCGCCATGGCCTGATCAATGTCGGCCATCGCCTGCTCATGACTCTGGTGCGGCAGCCCGTGCATCAGGTCGAGATTCAGGTTATCGAAGCCGGCGCAGCGTGCCATCTCGACCGCCCCGAGGGCTTCGCGATCATCGTGAATGCGCCCCAGCGCTTTCAGGTGTTCAGCGTTAAAGCTTTGGATGCCGATCGACAGGCGGTTGATGCCGGTGGCGCGGTAGTCGACGAACTTGGCCTGCTCGAAGGTACCGGGGTTGGCTTCCAGGGTGATCTCGATGTCGGCGGCGAACGGCAGTCGCGCGTTCAGCGCATCCAGAAAGCGCCCCAGGCTGGCCGCGGAAAACAGGCTGGGTGTGCCGCCGCCGAAGAAGATGGACGTTAGCTCGCGACCGGCCGCCAGCGACAGGTCCTGCTGCAGGTCGGTGACCATGGCGTCGATATAGGCATCTTCGGGGAGTGCGCTTTGGCTGGTGTGTGAGTTGAAGTCGCAGTAGGGGCACTTCTTCACGCACCAGGGGATATGGATGTAGGCCGCCAGGGGCGGCAGCTGCAAGCTGCGAGACAGGGCGCCGCCCCCGTCAAGCTGCAAGCGGTCTGTGCTGGCGGTTGGGGTGGTTTGTCGCTTGTTGCTTGCCGCTTGCGGCTGGGTCATAGCCCCAACCGCTGGCGTAGCTGCGCCATGGCGCGCGCGCGGTGGCTGAGCTGGTTCTTTTCCGCGGGGCTGAGTTCGGCGCTGGCGCACTTGCGCTCGGGCACCCAGAACAGCGGGTCGTAGCCAAAGCCATGGGCGCCGATGGCTTCATTCAAAATGCGGCCTTCCCAGATGCCCTCGCAAATGATGGGCATGGGATCGTCGGCGTGGCGCAGCAACGCCAGGGCGCAAATAAATTGCGCACCGCGTTCCTCTGTGGGGACGTCGCACAGCGCCTGCAGCAGCTTGGCGTTGTTGGCAATGTCGCCTTCCCCGCCGGCATAGCGTGCGGAGTAGATGCCGGGCGCGCCGCCCAGTGCGTCTACTGCCAGGCCGGAGTCGTCCGCCAACGCCGGCAGGCCCGAAGCACGCGCGGCGTGGCGCGCCTTGAGCAGTGCATTCTCAACAAAGGTCAGGCCGGTTTCTTCCACGTCTTCGTCGATAAAGTCGCTCTGTGGCAGGATCTTTACCTGATCACCCAGCATCGCCTGCAGCTCAGCCAGTTTGCCCTTGTTGCTGCTGGCGAGCACCAGGGTATCGAAGGGCAGTTGCTTACTGGTCATCGGGGAAGAACTCCTGCTGGAAGCTGAGGCTGTGCACCATGGCGCCGGGCGCCGCCTGAATGTCGATCTTGAACAGCAGAACACCGCGCTGCGCTGCGCTGTAGTTGGCGACGAAGTAAATGGCGTCACCTTCCTTGATGCGCTTGAAGTCGAGTTTCACTGGCTGGCCGATCAGGCTACGCACCTCGCCCTTGAGAATGGCGTCTACCGCTTGCGCCTTGCCGTTTTCCTGGCGTTGCACGGCGATATTGATCACCCCCTGACTCGGGCCGCGCTGCAAGCCAGCGTTGGCGGCTATCTCGGGTTGCAGCAGGCTGCTGTTGAACACGTTGTGATAGACGATCAGATCGCCAAAGCGTGCCGGCTCGGCGGCGGCTTGGAGCAGCGGGGCGGCGAGCAGTGCGACGGCAAAAAGCAGGGTACGTAACATGGGTGACTCCTCAGGCAAGGGCAGGGCTCAGCGGCTGATGCGGTAAATCGCCACTTCGCCCAACAGGTTCGGCCACAGGCCGCTGAGCCAGCTGCGCTGGTGCGTCTGGTCTACGACCAGGCGGTCGAGCACCTTGATGTTGCGCTCGCGGCATAGCTGCTCAAAATCCTTGAAGGTACAGAAGTGGATGTTGGGCGTGTTGTACCAGGTATAGGGCATGAATTCGGATACTGGCATACGCCCCTTGGTGCCCAGATACCAGCGGCAGCGCCAGTGGGCAAAATTGGGGAAGGTCAGAATGCCTTCATGGCCAATGCGCAACATGTCTTCCAGTACCCGGTCGGGGTAATGCATGGCCTGCAGCGATTGGGTCATGACCACAGTGTCGAAGCTGTTGTCCTCGAAGTTGTTCAGCTCCTTGTCAAGGTTCTGCTCCAGCACGTTCACGCCGTGGCGGATGCAGGTGCTGATTTTCTCCGGGTCGATTTCCAGGCCATAACCTTGAACCTGCTTGTGGTCGCGCAGGTGGCGCAGCAGTTCGCCCTCGCCACAGCCCAGGTCAAGCACGTGGCTGCCGGGTTTGATCCACTGTTGAATGATCTCCAGATCGGCGCGCAGGCTCATGCGGTCACCTCTATACGGTTCATATAGCCGCTGAGGGCTTCGATGTAGCGGGGAATGGGCAGCAGAAAGGCGTCGTGCCCCTGCGCCGCTTCGATCTCCAGATAGCTCACCTGCTTTTTCGCCGCCAGCAGCGCATTGACCAGTTCATACGAGCGTGCAGGCGAGAATCGCCAATCGGTGGTAAAGGACATCACCAGCGTCTGCGCCTGAATACCTGCCAAGGTTTTCGCCAGGTCGCCGCCGTGTGCGGCGGCCGGGTCGAAATAGTCCAGTGCCTTGGTCATCAGCAGGTAGGTATTGGCGTCGAAGCGGCCGGAGAATTCCTGGCCTTGATAACGCAGGTAGCTTTCCACCTCAAACTCGACACTGGTCAGGTCGTAGTTGAGCTGCTCGCTGCGCAGTTCGCGGCCAAACTTGCTGCCCATGGAGTCGTCCGACAGGTAGGTGATATGCCCGACCATGCGCGCCAGCATCAGGCCGCGCTTGGGAATAACGCCGAAGGCGGCATAGTCGCCGTGGTGGAAATCGGGGTCGGTGGTAATAGCCTGCCGCGCCACTTCATTGAAGGCGATGTTCTGCGCCGACAACTTGGGCGCCGTGGCAATGGCCACACAATGGCGGATGCGCTCGGGGTAGCTGATGGCCCACTGCAGCGCCTGCATGCCGCCCAGACTGCCGCCGACCACCGCGGCCCATTGCTGCACGCCCAGCACGTCGGCCAGACGCGCCTGGCTGTGTACCCAGTCCTCTACGGTCAGTACCGGGAAGCTGGCGCCATAGGCTTTGCCGGTTTCCGGGCTGATGCTGGAAGGGCCGGTGGAGCCGTGGCAGCCACCCAGGTTGTTCAAACTGACGACAAAGAAGCGGTTGGTGTCGATCGCCTTGCCGGGGCCGATGCAGGAATCCCACCAGCCGGGTTTGCGCTCATCGGCACTGTGGTAACCGGCAGCGTGGTGATGGCCGGACAGTGCGTGGCAGATCAGCACTGCATTGTCGGCAGCGGCGTTGAGCGCGCCGTAGGTTTCGTAAACCAGCTCGTAGGGCGCCAGGGCCTTGCCGCAGGTCAGCTGCAGCGGATCGCTAAAGCTGTGTCGCTGGGGTGTCACCAGGCCGACGGAGTCAGCAGCAAATGTGGACATCAATACCTGTTCCTGTGTGGGTTGGCCTGGTCTGATACGGACGGCATAGCTGCCTGGCAGGCCCTGTCTGGCGGCGGTTGCGCGGCTGACAAGTACGGCGCCAACAATCGAGGCGTCAGTCTAAAGAGCGCGCTGCGCTGGTGCAATATTCAGGGCCGCTGGATACCCAGTTCTGCCGGCAGTTGCTGAGGCGCGTGGATGGCAATCCGCTTCTGCCGGCTGGTCTGACCGCTGAGCAGACTGACCTGCTGTTTGCTGACGGCGAAGGCGTCGGCCAGAAAGGCCAGCAACAGGCTGTTGGCCTTGCCATCCACCGGTGGAGCGCTGATGCGCACCTTGAGACGCTCACCGTGCAGCCCGGCAAAGCCGATTCGGCTGGCGCCGGGTTGCAGGTGCAAGTTGAGCAGCAGCGTCTCGCCGCGCCAGCTGTAGAACGCGGTCACAGCGCCAGCGTCAGACCCTTGGGCATGCCGGTGGCAATCGCCATGTTGGTGATGACCAGCATGTTGAGCAGATTGAGCGCGATGAAGGCAAAGATGGGCGACAGATCCAGCCCGCCCATGGAGGGCAGAATCTTGCGGATCGGCGCCAGAACCGGCTCGCAAAGCTGGTTTACCAGCATGGCCGCCGGATTGGCGCTGCCCGGGGCAACCCAGGACAGGATCACACTGATGATCAGGGCGAAGAAAAACACCTTGAGGAAAAGGGCGGTAATCCCCACCAGCGACCAGGCCAGCAGCTGCAGAATGCCCGGCAGGGCGTAGCCCATCAATTTGATGATGATAGCCATCAGCACCAGTTGGATCGCCAGCGCCAGTACCAGGGAGGCGAAGTCGACCCCGGCGTAGCCGGGGATGACCCGGCGCAGCGGCATCAGCAGCGGTTTGGTGGCACGCACAATGAACTGCGACAGCGGGTTGTAGAAGTCCGCACGCACCAGTTGCAGGATAAAGCGCAGTAGTACGATCAGCAGATACAGGCTGCCGAGGGTCTGCACAATATAGATAGCTGCCATGTTCAGGCCGGTCATGGTGTTTCCTCAGGCGAGTTCTTTGGACATTTCGGCGGCGCGTTTGGCGGCGGCCTGCATGGCGTGGTCGACCATTTGTGGCAGGCCTTCTGTCTGGAAGGTCTTGATCGCCTGCTCGGTGGTGCCGCCGGGCGAGCAGACGCGGCGGCGCAGCTCGGCCACGTCGACATCGCTGTTGACTGCCATGTCGGCGGCGCCCAGCGCGGTAAACAGCGCCATGCGTTCGGCGGTGTCACGCGGCAGCCCGAGCTTTTCACCGGCGTCGATCATCGCCTCAATCATGTAAAAGAAATAAGCAGGGCCACTGCCGGAGACGGCGATCACGGCGTCGATCAGGTTTTCTTCTTCCAGCCAAACGCTGATACCGACGGCGTTGAAAATGGTCTCGGTCAGCTCTTTCTGCGTTTCGCTCACCGCGGCGGTGGCATATAAGCCGCTGACGCCCTGGCCACGCAACGACGGCGTGTTGGGCATGCAGCGCACGATGGGCGTAGTGTCGCCAAGCCACGCGGCCAGGCTGTCGCAGCTGATGCCGGCGGCAATCGAGATCACCAACTGGCCGGGCTTGCGCTCGGCCGGCAGCGCGCGGCAGACGGCCTGCATCACCTGCGGTTTGACCGCCAGCAGCAGCACGTCGCACTCGGCGGCGAGCACCGCGTTATCGGTCACGGTGCGAATCTGGAACTGCTTGCTCAGGGCCGCGCCCTGTTCCGCCTTGGGATCGCTGGCAATGATGCGCTCGGGTTTCATGTTCTTCTGCAGCAGGCCACCAATCAGGCTGGTAGCCATGTTGCCGGCGCCGATGAAACCGATAATGGGAGCAGTCATTTAGTTGGAACCTCGCTCGGAATGCGTGTTGGTTGTGGAGTAGTCGCGTGCGCCAAAGAGTGCGCTGCCGATACGCACCATGCTGGCGCCTTCCAGAATGGCTTCTGCCAGGTCGTCACTCATGCCCATGGACAAGGTGTCGAGCGGCAGTGGCAGGGCCGCCTGGGCTGCGCGCAGCGCTGCCAGCGGCGCGCGGCGTGCGGCGCTGGTCTCGGCCGGGGCCGGAATTGCCATCAGGCCACGCAGGCGCAAGCGCGGTAGCGCGGCCACGGCATCAGCCAGTGCAGGCAGTTCAGCCAGGCTGACGCCGGACTTGCTGTCTTCGCCGCTGATATTCACCTGCAGACAGACATTCAGTGCCGGCAGGTGTTCCGGGCGCTGTTCGGACAAGCGTCTGGCAATCTTCAGACGGTCAACGCTGTGCACCCAGTCGAAGTGCTCGGCGATGGTTTTCGTCTTGTTGGATTGAATGGGGCCGATGAAGTGCCAGATCAAGGGGAGGTCGGACAGCACGGAGATCTTCTCCAGCGCTTCCTGCAGGTAGTTTTCCCCTATATTCTGTACGCCTGCTGCCCAGGCGTCACGGATGGCACTGGCGGGACGGGTTTTGCTCACCGCCATCAGGGTAATGGTATCGGGGTCGCGGTCGGCAACGGCGGCGGCGCGCTGTATGCGTTCACGAACGTTTGCAATATTCTCTGCTATCGTGGACATTACTGACGTTAATACCTTGCCAATCGAATAGACTCTGCCGGCATTCTACATGCTTGCAGGTTGTAATGGGGAACCCTATGGATATTACCGAGCTGTTAGCCTTCAGCGCCAAACAGGGCGCGTCGGACTTGCACCTGTCGGCAGGACTGCCGCCCATGATTCGTGTGGATGGCGACGTGCGCCGGATCAACGTGCCGGCCATGGAACACAAGCAAGTGCATGGCTTGATCTACGACATCATGAACGACAAGCAGCGCAAGGATTTCGAGGAGTTTCTCGAGACCGACTTCTCGTTCGAAGTGCCCGGTGTTGCTCGCTTCCGGGTGAACGCCTTCAATCAGAACCGCGGCGCTGGCGCTGTGTTTCGAACCATTCCTTCCAAGGTACTGACCATGGAAGATCTGGGCATGGGCGACGTGTTCAAGAAGATTTCCGACAACCCGCGTGGTCTGGTGCTGGTCACCGGCCCGACCGGTTCGGGCAAGTCAACCAGCCTTGCGGCCATGGTCGATTACCTGAACAGCACCAAGTACCAGCATATTCTGACCATCGAAGACCCGATCGAATTCGTCCACGAGTCGAAAAAGTGTCTGGTCAACCAGCGTGAAGTGCACCGCGACACCCTGGGTTTTGCCGAAGCACTGCGCTCGGCCCTGCGGGAAGACCCTGACATCATCCTGGTCGGCGAAATGCGTGACCTCGAGACCATTCGCCTGGCGTTGACCGCAGCGGAAACCGGCCACCTGGTGTTCGGCACCCTGCACACCACCTCGGCGGCCAAGACCATTGACCGTATCGTCGACGTCTTCCCCGGTGAAGAAAAGTCCATGGTGCGTTCGATGCTGTCCGAATCGCTGCAAGCGGTTATCTCGCAGACCCTGCTGAAGAAGATTGGTGGTGGCCGGGTTGCTGCGCACGAAATCATGATTGGCACCCCGGCGATCCGCAACCTGATCCGCGAAGACAAGATCGCGCAGATGTATTCGGCTATTCAGACCGGCGGCAACATCGGTATGCAGACGCTCGACATGTGCTTGAAAGGTCTGATTTCCAAAGGTCTGATCACCAAGGAAAGCGCCCGCGAAAAAGCCAAGGCAGTCGACGGTTTCTAACGCGGCTAGCTGTTTTTGGCGGGCCCAAGCTGCCCGCCGCGAAGGATAAAAGAGGCATAGCATGGAGTTTGAAAAGCTGTTGCGGCTGATGGTCGAGAAAGGCGCATCCGACCTGTTCATCACAGCCGGCGTTCCACCCAGCATGAAAGTGCATGGCAAGATTCTGCCGGTGACCAAGACCCCCCTCTCGCCTGAACAGACCCGCGAAACCGTGCTGGGCGTCATGACCGAAGCGCAGCGCCGCGAGTTCGCCGAGAAGCGCGAGTGCAACTTTGCCATTAGCGCGCGCGGTATTGGCCGTTTCCGTGTCAGTGCCTTTTATCAGCGCAACCTGGTCGGCATGGTCCTGCGCCGCATCGAGATCAATATCCCGACCATGGAAGAGCTGCGCCTGCCCGATGTGCTCAAGCAGCTGGCCATGACCAAGCGGGGCCTGGTGATCTTTGTCGGCGCGACCGGTACCGGTAAGTCGACTTCGCTGGCGTCGATGATCGGCTACCGCAACAAGCACTCCAGCGGCCACATCATCTCGATTGAAGACCCGATCGAATTTATCCACCAGCATCAGAACTGCATCGTCACCCAGCGCGAAGTGGGGATTGATACCGATTCTTTCGAGATCGCCCTGAAAAACACCCTGCGCCAGGCGCCGGATGTGATTCTGATTGGTGAGGTGCGCAGCAAGGAGACCATGGAGCACGCGGTGGCCTTTGCCGAAACCGGTCACCTGTGTCTGGCCACGCTGCACGCCAACAACGCCAACCAGGCGCTTGACCGCATTATTCACTTCTTCCCTACCGAGCTGCATCAGCAGGTGTGGATGGATCTGTCCCTCAACCTCAAGGCGATTGTGGCCCAGCAACTGATCCCCTCGCCGGACGGCAAAGGCCGTCGTGCAGCCATTGAGGTGTTGCTGAACTCACCGCTGGCCGCCGACATGATCCGCAAGGGTGAAGTGCACGAACTCAAACCGCTCATGGCGCGTTCTGGCGAGTTGGGTATGCAAACCTTCGATCAGGCGTTGTACAAGCTGTACAGCCAAGGCGAGATTACCTATGAGGATGCACTGGCCCACGCCGATTCGGCCAACGACCTGCGTTTGATGATCAAGCTGGGCTCGGAGACCGACGGCAAGCATCTGATGGGCGAAGAGAACAACGGTTTCTCGCTGGAAGAGGAAGACGAAACCAGCGTTCACCACCGCACACGGCGTTAAGTGCCGCTGGGCGCCCGCGCGGTGCTCAACTGGTTGCGACCACCACGCTTGGCTACCAGCAGGGCGTGGTCGGCCTGGTTGATGGTTTCCGAGTAGCTTTCCCCTGGCTGATACTCGGCAATGCCGATGCTGATAGTGGCGTTGACCGAGTCGGTCTGCGCGCGGATGGTCAGGTTCTCTATTGCCGTGCGCACCCGCTCCATGACCTTGGCCGCAGCGTCGGCCTGGGTTTCCGGTAACAGAATCAGGAACTCCTCGCCGCCCCAGCGCCCGCACAAATCCTGCTCTCTGATCTCTGCGTCCAGCACCCGGGCGATTTCGGTCAGCGCGCTATCGCCCAGCTCATGGCCGTACTGGTCGTTGATCGTCTTGAAGTGGTCAACGTCAAGCATGGCGATGGTAAAGGGGCGCTGGTAGCGCGCGTAACGCTCGGCTTCCTTCTTCAGACGGTCGACCAGCAGGCGCCGGTTAGGCAGCCCGGTCAGGGCGTCATGGGTTGAGGCTTCACGCAGCGCCTCGTTGAGGTCCCGCATCATGTTCTGGTAGCGATCGGAGATGCGCGCGACCTTCTCCAGTTGTCGCAGTTGCTTGTTCAGGCGCTCGGTCAGCGACTGCTCCTGCTGCTTGGCCATGCTCTGGTAAGCGTCGGAAATGCGGCTGATTCGGTCGATGCGTCGCGCCAGGTCCTGATGGTTGGCCCAGAGCGAGACCAGGGGTTCGCGCAACGGATTGTCCTGCTGGGCGGGATCCTCCAATAGCGCGTGGATATTGGCTTCAAGGCTCTGGTTTGGCTGTTTCATCTCGGACTCTAGGTGTGGCTGACAATATCGAACGGGAAGCTGCAGTCTTCCTTGAACTCCTCGGCCAACTCCGCGACCCGCTCGTTCTGTGGATCATAGTACCAGCAAACGGAGACCGGCTTGCCTTGCTGGTGAGCGGCTTCCAACAGGTCGAATATGTCCCTCATGGCCTTGACGCTGCTGGTGTTCAGGTACAGCAGGCGCAACTCCAGTGCCAGAGGTGCAGAGGCCTGGTCCAGATAGGCTTCCATCCAGTCGAATACCTGCTGGAACATGTCGAAGGAGTTTTCCGGGTAGGAATCACCTTCCATGTAGAGCTTGCCGTTGGCCCAGTCGCTACGAACTTCGGGGGTGGACTGGGAGCTGGCGATAGAAAAATCAGTCATGGGTTTAAACTCGTTACTCAATCAGATGACGGCGCGCAGGCTGAAAAAGCCGCGACCGCCGGCCAGTGGCTGCAGAGAGGCCTGCAGTGGCTCGCTGGATTTTCGTGCTATGTCGATCAACCCGAGTCCGGCGCCCGAGGGGCGCGCTTCATCACGGGGACGACGTAGCTGTTCCTTGTAGGCGGCTTTCAGCTCGGCCTTGTCCATGCCTGCCAGGCCTTCTACGGCCTGCAGCAGGTTTTCGCCGTCGGGCATTTCGATCAGGTTGCCGGCCGACACCACATAGCGGCCGCCCTGGTTGCGCGAGACCACCACGGTCGCGCCCGCTTCCTGCTCGTTCCATTGCCGGGCGCGGGTGTAGTGGCTGATGTTCTGCGTCATTTCAATATACACCGCGAAGACATCCATGGCGGCACTGGGGTGTGCGTGCTCGGCCGATAGGTAGTTGCGCAGGGCATTACCTATCTCTTCGATCAGGCTGCGCGAGATGGGGCCGTTGAAACACAGCATTATTTGCTGGTTGTTGAAGCGCTCACGCATGGCAAAAAGGTCAATATTTTCCATTACAGCTCCTGTGCGATTCAATGAGTGGCCCGCGCTAATCGAAGCGGAAGCACAGCATGGTGATGTCATCACGTTGCGGATAATCGCCCTGATAGGACGCCAGTGTATCGCTGAATGCCGCACTTTGCTGTTGCAGCGGCAATTTGGCGTGCTGGCAGAGCATCTCGGCAAAGCGGCTGTTGCCGAAACCAAAGCCGCGGTCACCGCCCGCCTGATCCAGAAACCCGTCGGTGCACAGGTAGAAGGTGCGGCCCGCCTGCAGTGCCACCTCGCTATTGTGATACTCGCCCTGCCGCTTGTCGCCCAGCGCTCTGCGGCCGCCGCTCAGATGCTCCACGCTGCTGCCGTCGCTGTGGTAGAGAGCGATCTTGGCGCCCGAGAACACCACGCGGCGGCCCTGCAGATCAACGTAGGCCAGGCCGACGTCCATGTTGGTGGCGACGGACTTGTATTCGGCAGAGTCGCTGAGCATGCTGCGCACTATCTGGTCGGTGCGCTGCAGTATGGCGGCAGGGTCATCCAGCCCGCAATCGCTGATGGCTTGTTCCAGGGCGGCGTGGGCCAGCATGGTCATGAGCGCGCCGGGTACGCCGTGGCCGGCGCAGTCGACTACGCCAAACAGACAGCGCTGGGCTTCGCTGCGGAAGATATAGAAGTCGCCGCCGACCACGTCGCGGGGCCGCCAGAGTACGGCGTGGTGCTGCCCGAGGGCGTTGACCAACTCGCGGTTGGGCAGGATGGAGCGCTGAATCAGGCTGGCGTAGTCGATCGAGTCTTCGATCTTCTTGCGCGCGCTGAGCATGCTCTGGTTTGCCGCTTCCAGATCCCGAGTGCGTTCCTGCACCCGCTGTTCCAGCTCGCTGGTATGGCTGCGTACTTTCTGCGCCATGGCGTCGAAGGCTTCGCTGAGCTCGCCGATTTCGTCATTGCGGGTGTGCGGCAGGGCAACGTCATAGCGGCCTGCGGCCATGGCTTGCGCGCTATATCGCAGTTGGCGTAGTGGGCGTAGCAGGAGCCGTTCGATGGCGAAGGCAAACAGCAACACGAAGAGGATCAGCAAAGCGCCCAGGCCGAGCAGTACTGGCAGCAGCCAGGTACGGTCAATGACCTGGGCGCTGTTCAGGTCGATAGCATTGGCAACAAACCAGTTCAGCTCCGGGATGTAGGACAGGGCCAGCAGTCGCGCATGGCCGTCCAGACTGACCGTGCGCACCTGCACGGCGCCGGGTTCGGCCTGTACCGCCTGCATGGCGGCGCGCACTGAGGCTCTCTGCGCGTCGTTGGCGAGCAGGTCGAGCAGGGTGTTGCCGGCCGCGGCCGTGGCATCGGCACCCGAGTTCAGGGCTATCAGGCTGCGGTCCTGGTGCGCCTGAATAGCGCCTTCGCTATCCAGAATCATCGGCGTGACGCCGCTGTCGTCGCTGGCGATGAAGTCGCGGATGAAACTCGACAAATCCACGCCCGAACCGGCCAGCGCCAGCACCTCGCCGTTGTCGTCTTTCACCACCATGTTGAGCCACACCTTGGTGGTGTTCAGCTCCGGGTTCAAGTCGACATTGATGTTGAAGTTCTCAGTGTCGCGCAGCGTGGCGAAAAACCAGCTGTCGGCCGGCGCGTCGGGGTTCAGCGTGTAGCGCGGTTCGCGGCTGAGCGGCTCGTCGTTGCCGTTGAAGTAGTAGCCCATGTTGCTCAACATGCCGATGAAGTAGGCATGGTCACGAAAATCCTGGCGATACCGCTCGGCCTCGCGGAAAAACAGGTCTTTCTTTTCCGGGTTTTGCGGGTCTTTCAGCCACTGCAGGGTGACCTCGGAGTTGGCCAGGCGCAGCGACAACGCCAGCTCGCGGCTGATGGGCGCGCGAATCTTTTCCCGGCTCAGCAGTGTGGCGTTGCGCGCGTAGGCCTCGCCGAAATGTTCGTGAATGCCGCTGAGTAACGACCAGCCGATCAGGCCGGCAGGCAGCAACGCCAGCAAGCCGGCCAACAGCAACGCAACAAGGGATTTACCACGTAAGCCGAAAGCGGCCATGAGAACATCCTTTTCATGATCAGGTAAGGCCGGGGAAGATCCCCGGCTACAGCAACGTAATCAGTTCGCCTGATATACCAGTTTTCCATTGCACAGGGTGTGGGTCACGGCAGCGGGAGCGCCCTGCCCGATAAACGGACAGTTGGCCCCGCGCGACAGCCAGTTGCGGCCAATCTCGCAGGCCTGTGCGGGGTCGAACAGGGTAATGTCCGCTGCGCCGCCCAGTGTCAGCTGGCCTGCCTGCAGATTCAAGGCAGCCGCGGGGCCAGTGGTCAGCCGTGAGAGCAAGGCGGGCAGTTCAAGCAGGCCGTCGGCCACCAGAGTCAGTGCCAGCGGCAGCAGTATCTCGACGCTGCTGATGCCCGGTGCGGAGGCAGCAAAGGGCACCCGCTTCGCTTCCGGCTCATGCGGACGGTGGTGCGAGGCAATGGCCTGAATCACGCCGCTCTGTACCGCTTCGCGCAGGGCCCGGCGATCTGCCGCAGAGCGCAGTGGCGGCATCACATGCAGCAGGCTGGAGAAGCCATTCAGGTCTTCATCGCAGAGTAGTAGCTGATAGGCGGCGACGTCGGCGGTGACCGGCAGACCGCGCGCCTGGGCGGTGGCCAGCATGTCGACCGCACGGGCACTGGTCAGGCCGCTGAAATGGGCGCGCACCCCGGTCTGTTCGATCAGCAACAAGTCGCGCGCCAGGGCCACGGTTTCGGCGCTCTCGGGAATGCCCACCAACCCCAGGCGCGAGGCGGTAGGGCCCTCGTGTGCCATGCCGCCCTCAGCCAGTGAGGGGTCCAGCGGGGTGAAGATGATGGGCACATCGAAGGTAGCAGCGTACTCCAGCGATCGGCGCAGGATGCGGTTGCTGCCCATGGGGTTCAGGCCCTGGGTGAAAGCCACGCAGCCGGCATCGCGCAGCGCAACCAGCTCGCTCAGGTGTTCGCCTTCGAGGTTTTTGGTCAGTGCGCCAATCGGTAGCACCCGAGCATGGCCGGCGGCCTGACTGCGGTCGAGGATCAGCTCGGCTACCGCCGAGGTGTCCAGTACCGGCTTGCTGTCCGGGGGGCAGCAGAGACTGGTGACGCCACCGGCGGCGGCGGCGCGGGTTTCGCTGTCGATGCTGCCCTTGCGGCTGTAGCCGGGCTCGCGCAGGCTGACGTTCAGATCGACCAGGCCGGGGCTGGCGATCAGGCCGCGGGCGTCAATCGTCTGATTGGCGGTGAAGCCTTCCGGCGCAGCACCTATCGCCTGGATGTGGCCAGCGGCGATATGTAGGTCGGTGATTTGGTCAAACTGGCTAGCCGGGTCGATCACCCGTGCGCCTTGAATGGTCAGTCGCATGGTTCAGTTGGCTTCCTGGGTGAGCTGGCGTTGAGTGGTCTGCCCGGTCATGGCCATGGACATCACAGCCATGCGCACGGCGATGCCGTAGGTAACCTGCTTGAGGATCACTGACTGAGGGCCATCGGCCACCTCGGACTCGATTTCGACGCCGCGGTTGATTGGGCCCGGGTGCATCACCAGGGCGTCCGGTTTGGCCAGGGCCAGGGTCTCGCGGGTCAGGCCGTAGAGTTTGTAGAACTCGCCTTCACTGGGCAGCAAGCCGCTTTGCATGCGCTCTTTCTGCAATCGCAGCATGATCACCACATCAACATCGCGCAGGCCCACGCGCAGATCGTTGAATACCCGCACGCCATACTGGTCGATGCCTTCGGGCAGCAATGTGCGCGGGGCGATCACACGAATATCCGGACAGCCGAGCGTCTTCAGTGCCTGCATGTTGGAGCGCGCTACGCGCGAGTGCAGGATGTCACCAACGATGGCGACGGACAGCTTCTCGAAATCGCCGCGATGGCGGCGGATGGTCAGCATGTCGAGCATTGCCTGGGTTGGGTGCGCGTGGTTGCCGTCGCCAGCGTTGATCACGGCGACGTCCGGGCACACCCGTTCGGCGATGAAGTGCGCGGCGCCCGAGTCGCCGTGGCGTACCACGAACATGTCTGCCGCCATGGCTTCGAGGTTCTGCAGCGTGTCGTACAGGGTCTCGCCCTTGCTGGTGGACGAGGTCGAGATATTCAGGTTGAGCACGTCGGCGGACAGGCGCTTGGCGGCCAACTCGAAAGTAGTACGCGTACGGGTGGAGTTCTCGAAAAACACGTTGCACACCGTTTTGCCGCGCAACAGCGGGACCTTCTTGACTGCGCGTTCGCCGACCTCAAGGAAGGAATCGGCGGTATCCAGCAGCTCGGTCAGCAATTCGCGGGAGAGGCCTTCAATGGTGAGAAAGTGGCGCAGCTGGCCCTGATGGTTAAGTTGCAGGTGATGCGGCGTCTGGCTCATGGCTGTCTCAGTTGGTAGCGGCGTTCAGGGTTAGCTGCAGCGGGCTTGGGCCGGTCAATTTTACCCGCTGGCCAGGGGGCAGGGCGAGGCTGGCACCGAGAATGTCGGCACGTACCGGCAATTGCCGGGCTTCGATGTCGAGCAGGGTAACCAGCGTCACTGACGCCGGGCGGCCGTAGTCGAACAGCTCGTTGAGCGCGGCGCGAATGGTGCGACCGGTCATCAGCACGTCATCGACCAGAATCAGGTGACGACCGTCAACGGTAAATGGCAGCTCGGAGGGGCGTACGCGCTGCGGCAGACCGTGCTGTTCAAAGTCGTCACGGTAAAAGGCGATATCCAGTGTGCCCATGGGCGCCTCGGGGGCGACCTGCTGATGCAGCGCTTCCGCGATCCACACGCCGCCGGTATGAATGCCGACGAAGGCCGGGTCTTCAATCTGGCGTTCTTTCAGGTAGCGGCTCAGTTGGTCGGCCATCTGCTGCAGCAGTGGGCCTACCTCGGGCAATGCGGTCATGAATTCTCCTTGGGCTGGCTGGCGAGCCAGGTTTCGAGCAGCAGGGCGGCGGCCAGGCTGTCTACCGGGTTGTCCCGATAGCTGCCGGGTGTGCGCCGCTGATCGCGCAACTGTTGTTTGGCTTCAAAGGTGGAAAGGCGTTCGTCAATGCACTGCGCGGGCAGCTGAAAGCGGCCTTCCAGACGACGGGCAAACTTGCTGGCACGGGCGCTCATCTCGGAGTCGCTGCCGTCCATGTTCAGCGGCAGGCCGACAATCAGGATGTCCGGTTTCCACTCCTTGATCAGCTTGCCGATCTGCTCCCAATCCGGGATGCCATCACGGGCTCGCAGATTGGCCAGCGGTTCGGCGCTGCCGGTGAGGGTCTGACCCACGGCCACGCCAATCTGCCGGGTGCCGTAATCGAACGCCATGGCACGTTGGTGGTGCGACATCAGGCGTGGCCCGCCTGGCTGGTCAACAGCGCCCAGTCGATGCCGAGTGAGCGCGCCGCCGCGCCAAGGCGCTCGGCGCTGGGCAGCGCAAACAGGATGTGGTGGTCGGCCGGGCAGCTGAGCCAGACATTGTCGGCCAGTTCCTGCTCCAGTTGGCCAGCGCCCCAGCCGGCGTAGCCCAGCGTGATCAGCGCTTCACTGGGGCCGTGACCGCGCGCCATGTCGGCGAGGATATCCCGCGAAGTAGTCAGCTGCAGCGGCCCGAGGTCGAGACTGGATTCCCATTGGTGCGGGCCACGGTGCAGCACAAAGCCACGCTCGCGGTCTACCGGGCCGCCATTGAACACCTGGCACTGCTGCCCGGCGGCAACATCCAGTTCCGGCTCCAGCTGCTCCAGCAGGTCGGTGAGGTTGAGGTCGCTGGGCTGGTTTACCACCAGGCCCATGGCGCCCTGATCCGTGTGTTCGCAGAGGTAGATCAGGCTGTGATCAAAACGCGGATCGGCCATGTGCGGCATGGCGATCAGGAAGTGATGGGTGAGGTTGCTCGGTATGCTTTGCGTCATGCGCATAGTATTGGGCGGAAGTACGTGCAGGGCAAGGCCGCGCTGCTGATCAGGAACTGGAAACCCGGTCGCCGGGTTCAAAGCGCCAGGTACGAATGATCTCCAGTACGTCGATGTCCATCAGGTCGCCGGTGAAGGGCGTGAAGGGAGCGGAAAGCCGCACGATGCGCAAGGCCGCGTTGTCCAGCACCTTGTGCCCGGAGGACTCGAGAATGCGTACTTCGCGCAGGGTGCCATCGCGGTTGATCGAAACCAGCAAGCGCAGGCTGCCGTAAATCTTGTTGCTGCGCGCCTCGGCGGGGTAATTCAGATTGCCGACCTTTTCGACTTTACGGCGCCAGGCGTCCTTGTAGTAGGCGCCCTTGTCTTGCATGGTCGACGCGGCGTTGAGGCGCAGCACACGGGGGCGCCGGGCATACTGCTGGCGCTCTTCGGCAAGTTGCGCTTCCAGGCTGGCAATCTCGCTGGACAGGGTGGTCATGTTGAAATGCAGGTTGGCCGGTGGCGCCTCGGTTGGCTTGGGTTTGGCCGGTGCGGTGGTGACCTGGTCCAGCTTGGGGGCGCTGGTGGTGACCACTTTCTGCTCCTGCGGAACCGGTGGTGGGGCACTCACCTGTTGCTCAGGATTGACCTTGTTGATTTCGCTGTCCTGGAAATCGGCTTCCTCAGGGGTGCTGGGCGCGGCCTTTTGTTCCAGTGTGCCGCTGCCCTGCTGGTTTTGCTGGGCAAGGTAGTCTGCCTGTTCCGGCTGCTCTTCGCTCTGCTGGGTGGCGAGCGTGATTTCCAGGCTCTTGGACAGCTCGCTGGGGGTGGGCAGATCGAAGGTGATGCCGAGAATAATCAGCGCGTGCAACACCGCCGCGATGAACAGGGTGAAACCCAGACGGTCACGTGCAGTGACCGTCGGTGGTGGCGCAGCAGGGGGTGTCACGGCTGTATTCATGCTATCCGTAGGCGTTGGCGTGATTCACATATGCGGTGAAGTCTGCCGCGCACGCCGGAAAAAGTCCATGCGCGGCGTCACCTTGCTGACCGGCAGTCTTCCTTCTGCCGGCACTTTTCATCGCCTCCATCAGCGCGCCGACAGTTGCTCGGCGATGGCATCCACCAACTGGCCGCCGATATCGGTCTGGTAGGCGGCGTCTATCTCGCGGATGCAGGTCGGGCTGGTGACATTGATCTCGGTGAGGTAGTCGCCGATCACGTCCAGGCCGACAAACAGCAAGCCACGTTCGCGCAGCGCCGGGCCAACCTGGGCAGCAATCCAGCGGTCACGCTCGGTCAGCGGCCGTGCTTCGCCGCGCCCGCCGGCGGCCAGGTTGCCCCTGGTTTCGCCTTTCTGCGGGATGCGGGCCAGGCAGTAGGGTACTGGCTCGCCCTTGATCATCAGGATGCGCTTGTCGCCATCGGTGATTTCCGGCAGATAGCGCTGCGCCATGATCTGCTCCTGACCATGACGCGTCAGGGTTTCGATAATCACGCTGAGGTTGGGGTCGTTTTCCTTTATGCGGAAAATCATTGAGCCGCCCATGCCGTCCAATGGTTTGAGAATAACGTCACGGTGCCGGGTGGCAAATTCGCGCAGAATGTCGGCGCGGCGGGTGACGATATGCTCGGGAGCGCACTGCGGGAATTGGGTGGCAAACAACTTCTCGTTGCAGTCGCGCAGGCTGGCTGGACGATTGACCACCAGTACGCCGGCACGCTCGGCGGCTTCAAGAATATGCGTCGCGTACAAAAACTCGTTGTCGAACGGCGGGTCCTTGCGCATCAGAATGACATCCAGTGTGCTTAGACTGAGTTGCTGCGATTCGCCAAGATCGTACCAATGGTCCGGATTGGCCTGTACCTGCAGTGGCCGCATGCAGCCCATGGCTTGACCGTCGGCCAGATACAGGTCCTGTGGTTCGAGGTAGAAGAGTTCCCATTGGCGCTCGCTGGCGGCCAGCAACATGGCCAAAGTGCTGTCTTTCTTGTAGTGGATCGCGCTGATGGGATCCATGACGACGCCGAGACGAATAGGCATATAGAATTGATTTCCGCGCTGTTTCGAGGGAGGCGTCGAGTGTAACGCCAGAAGCCATAGTCGAGAAAGGGCGGCTAATCTGGCTGGATGTCCCGGACATGAGTAAGCTTTATAGATTGGCCGATAAATCTATGCTAAAAGTACGCGGAAAAGGATTTGGCTGGTCAGCGGCTGCGACGTCGCAGCCATAAAGATTGAACCACCATTAATAACAAAGGCTGGTCTTATGGAAGAAAATTTCGAGAGCCTGAAGGTCATGGTGATTGATGACAGCAAGACGATTCGGCGTACGGCAGAAACGCTGCTGAAAAAGGTCGGATGCACCGTGATCACCGCGGTAGATGGCTTTGATGCGCTGGCCAAAATCGCGGACAACCACCCCGATATCATCTTCGTTGACATCATGATGCCGCGTCTTGATGGCTATCAGACCTGTGCGCTGATCAAGAACAACAGCGCATTTCGCTCCACCCCGGTGATCATGCTGTCCAGTAAGGACGGTTTGTTCGACAAGGCCAAGGGGCGGATTGTTGGCTCGGATCAGTACCTGACCAAGCCCTTCAGCAAGGAAGAGTTGCTGGGCGCCATTCGCGCACACGTGCCGCAAACCGGCAGCATGGCCGGTGCTGCAGGCGCCTGAGCCTGATTGCATTATTTTGAATTCACCGGGGGAGTCCGATGGCCCGTATTCTGGTAGTAGATGATTCGCCGACCGAGCTGTACAAGCTTACCGGCATGCTTGAAAAGCACGGTTACGAAGTGCTCAAGGCCGAGAATGGCGCTGATGGTGTCGCGCTCGCGCGCCAGGAAAAGCCGGATGCGGTACTGATGGATATCGTGATGCCGGGCCTTAACGGTTTTCAGGCTACGCGCCAGTTGACTAAGGATCCGGAAACCGGGCATATCCCGGTGATCATCGTCACCACCAAGGACCAGGAAACCGACAAGGTCTGGGGTACTCGCCAGGGCGCAAAAGACTATCTGACCAAGCCGGTCGAAGAGTCCACCCTGATCCAGACACTGAAATCGGTACTCGGCAGCTAGGAATCTCTGCCCGCTCGATGCCGCATAACAACGAGAATAGACACGGCATGTCAGAAACACAGCATCCCTTCGATCTATTGCAGGCGCTGGCCCAGCGTTGCCGCAGTGAGGCAAGCGGCCTGCCGTCTCAGGAAGTCGTCAGCGAGACTTGGAGCGGCGTTGGCTTTCGCCTCGCCGGCCACTTCATGCTGGCGGCGATGGGCGAAGTCAGTGAAATCCTCCATGAGCCACGTTACACCGCACTGCCACGGGTCAAGGCCTGGGTGCGCGGTGTCGCCAACGTGCGTGGGCGTCTGCTCCCGATTGTCGATATGAGCCGCTTTTTTGGCGTTACCAGTACGGTGCCGCGCAAGCAGCGTCGGGTACTGGTGCTCGACCGCGACGACATCTTTGTAGGGTTGCTGGTGGATGAACTGCTGGGTATGCAGCACATGCCGGTGAGTACTTTCAGCGAGCGGCTGCCCGATCTGGACGACGCGGTACGGCCCTACGTAGTAGGCGCTTACACGGGCGATCAGACGGCATTGGTATTCAATTTTCGCGCGTTGGCGCACGATCAGACGTTTCTCGACGTGGCGCTCTGATCTGTTTTTTTGGGGTGCGGCCGGGCAATCCGCTGCCGCAACGGAGCATGTTAGCTAGAACAACAAGGCTGTAGGCCAGGTAGGGGCCATAAGATGAAAAAGTTCGATAAACAGATGCTGTCCACGATGCGAAGCAACCGCACGCTCACCGGCCTGTTCGCCGCACTGATCCTGTCGTTGTTGTTGCTCTTCGTCAACTTCCTGTACCTGAATATTCAGAGCACATACGACACCGAATACATCGGTCACGCCGGCGAGCTGCGGGTACTCTCGCAGCAGATCTCCAAATCGGCCACGGAAGCTGCGACCGGTACGCCGGAAGCCTTCGGCCTGCTGCTTACCGCCCGCAATGACTTCCAGCAGCGCTGGGATTATCTGGTCAATGGGCGTGAAGAGACCGGCCTGCCGCCGACTCCGGCTGCATTGCAGGAGCAGTTGGCGCTGGCCCAGGCTGACTGGGACAAGGTACGCCGCAACGCGGATGCCATCCTGGCCAGCCAGGCGACGGTTCTGTCGCTGCACGAGGTTGCCAACACGCTCTCCGATACCGTGCCGCAGCTGCAGGTCGAATACGAAGACGTGGTAGACGTGCTGATCTCCAGCGGTGCACCCGCTGACCAGGTTGCCATCGCTCAGCGTCAGTCGCTGTTGGCCGAACGGATTCTCGGTTCGGTAAACCGCGTATTGGAAGGTGACCAGGATTCGGTGATGGCCGCTGATAGCTTCGGCCGCGACGCCAGCCTGTTCGGCCGCGTACTGCAGGGCATGTTGCAGGGTAACGCTGCCATCGGCATTACCCGCGTAGCTGATCTGGAAGCGGCGAGTCGACTGGAAGAAATTCAGTCGCTGTTCCGTTACGTATCCGACTCGGTTGACCAGATTCTGCTGACCTCGCCGGAACTCTATCAGGTACGCTCCGCTGCGAACGAAATCTTCACCGATTCGCAGTCGCTGCTGGATAACGTATCCGATCTGGCGATCGGCTTTGAGAATCGCGCCGATTCGCGGGTAGTCAATACCCTGCTGGGTTACGCACTGGGTGTGATCGCGCTGGGCTGTATTTTGCTGATCGGGGTACAGATGACCCGCGACACCCGTGAGCGTCTGGCCGAAACCCGTGATAAGAATGAGCGAAATCAGGCTGCGATTCTGCGTCTGCTGGATGAGATCGGTGACTTGGCCGACGGTGACCTCACCGCCCAGGCGACGGTGACCGAAGACTTTACCGGCGCCATCGCCGACTCGATCAACGAATCGATTGACCAGCTGCGTGCACTGGTACAAACCATTAACGAAACCGCTCTGCAGGTGGAAGGCGCTGCTCAGGAAACCCAGGGTACAGCCATGCATCTGGCTGAAGCCTCCGAGCACCAGGCGCAGGAAATTGCCGGCGCCTCGGCGGCGGTAAACGAAATGGCGGTATCGATCGACCAGGTATCGGCCAACGCCTCCGAATCGGCAGCGGTAGCAGAGCGTTCGGTAGCCATCGCCAACAAGGGTAACGAGGTGGTGCAGAACACCATCGTCGGCATGGATACCATCCGTGAGCAGATTCAGGACACCTCCAAGCGGATTAAACGCCTTGGCGAATCCTCCCAAGAGATTGGTGACATCGTCAGTCTGATCAACGACATTGCCGACCAAACCAACATTCTCGCCTTGAACGCGGCGATCCAGGCCTCCATGGCCGGTGATGCCGGCCGCGGCTTCGCGGTGGTCGCAGACGAAGTACAGCGCCTCGCAGAACGTTCCTCTGGCGCGACCAAACAGATTGAAGCGCTGGTAAAAACCATTCAGACCGATACCAACGAGGCGGTTATCTCGATGGAACAAACCACCTCCGAGGTGGTACGCGGTGCGCGCCTGGCGCAGGACGCCGGTGTGGCACTGGAGGAGATCGAGAAGGTATCCACCAGTCTGGCAGCACTGATTCAGAACATCTCCAACGCCGCGCGGCAGCAGGCTTCCTCCGCCGGCCACATTTCCAACACCATGAACGTGATCCAGGAGATCACCTCGCAGACGTCGGCAGGTACCACCACCACCGCTCGCAGCATTGGTGAGTTGGCGAAACTGGCCGAGGCCATGCGCCAGTCGGTTGACGGCTTCACGCTACCGCAGCAGGACGACTAAGCTGAGTCGGAGGGTCGCTTGCGCGACTCTCCGGTTCCGCTTGGAGCGAGGGGCATAGAGTGCAGACAACGCAAAACTGGTCGTTGCAACAGCTGCCGGAAATGGACGCGCATCAATTTCAACAGTGGCAGACACTGCTGGAGGCGCGCACGGGCGTGTGCGTCAGTGATCAACGCAAGACCTTCCTGCAGACCAGCGTTGGCACGCGCATGCGCGAGCTGAAGATTGCCGACTATCAGACCTATTACGAACATGTGACCCAGGGTGCCGCGGGTGCCGTGGAGTGGTCTGCCTTGATTGAGCGCCTGACCGTGCGCGAAACCAGCTTTATGCGGCACCGCCCCTCGTTCGACGCCATCGGTCAGCACCTCGATCGGCTGCTGGTCGGGCGCGCAGCGGATCGTCCGTTGCAGCTCTGGAGCGTGGGCTGCGCCAGTGGCGAAGAGGCCTATTCGATGGCCATAGTCAGTGAGCAGAGCATTGCGGCGGCCGGCGGCCATGCCAGTGGCTACGGCATCTGGGCGACCGATATCAGTCTCAAGGCGCTGGAGCAGGGCCGCACCGCCGTGTATCCGGGCAATCGCCTGGGTGGTCTGGACGAGCGGGAGCGCCGCGAATGGCTGCAAACGCTGCCGAACGACCGTTATGAGATTGCCTACGCGCTGCGTGATCGGGTGTGTTTTTCGCGTTTGAACATTCTTGAATTGGCCCAGGCCCCGATCCGGGACCTGGATATCATCTTCTGCCAGAACCTGCTCATCTACTTCCGTCGCTGGCGTCGCCGCGACCTGCTCAACCTGCTGGCGACCCGGCTCGCGCCGGGCGGCATGTTGATCATCGGATTGGGTGAAATCATGGACTGGAACAATCCCCTGCTTGAGCGGCTGCCTGATGATCAGGTGCAGGCTTACGTGCGCCGGGAAAGCACTGGACTTCTGGAGTGAATATGGGTGATCGGCATGATTATGTCGCCCTCGATTGGGTCAAGGGCGAGATTTCCGAAACGCTGAACCAGGCGCGTCAGGCACTCGAAGCTTTTGTCGAAAACCCCGAGGATTCCACGCGTCTGCGTTTTTGTCTGACCTATATCCACCAGGTTCACGGCACACTGCAGATGGTCGAGTTTTATGGCGCTGCACTGCTGGCCGAGGAGATGGAGCAACTCGCACAGGCGCTGATGAACGGCACGGTCAGCCGCGAAAGCGAAGCGCTGGAAGTGTTGATGCAGGCCATTTTGCAGATGCCCGCTTATCTGGACCGGGTACAGAGCGGCAGACGCGATCTGCCGCTGGTCTTGCTGCCCCTGCTGAACGACATGCGGACGGCGCGCGGCGACAAACTGCTGTCCGAAAACGCGTTGTTCAGCCCCGGGCTGGATACCAATGCCGCCGAGCCGGCCAGCGAGGGCTTTGCCGATCTGTCCGACAGCGACACCGTGCGCCAGCTGCGCAAACTGCGGCAGGCCTTGCAGATGTCCCAGGCTGGCGTCATTCGCGGGCAGGACGTGGCCACTAACAGTCGGCACCTGCGTAATGTCTTCAGCCGTTTGCAGCAGCTGTGCCAGGGCGCGCCCTACGCGGACCTGTGGGCGATCTTTGCCGGGGTTGCCGAAGGCCTGGAGCTGGGCAGCATCGAGAATGGCGCGGCCATTCGTCAGCTATTGCGCCAAGCCGATCAGGAGTTGCGTCAGCTGATGGCCCGCGGCGCGCCTGCTCTGCAGAGCAAGCCGCCACAGGAGTTACTGCGCAACCTGCTGTTTTACGTTGCCAAGAGCGCCGACGGCAGCCCCCGTCTGGACGCGCTGAAAGCGCGCTACCAGCTGGAGGATTCCTGGGCCGGCGGTCAGGATGATCTGGCCGCTGGCGATGCCAGGCTGGTGGGCCCGGATCGCGGAGCCATGCAGTCAGTGGTCATGGCGCTCGGTGAAGAGCTGATGCAGGTCAAGGATCAGCTCGATCTCTTTGTGCGCAGTGATCGCAGCCAGCTGGACGGCCTGTCAGCGCTGCTACCGACCATGAAGCAGATCAGCGACACCCTGGCCATGCTCGGCCTGGGTCAGCCAAGGCGGGTGTTGAGCGAACAGATAGATCAGGTTCAGCGCCTTGCCAGTGGCGAGTCCGGGGTAACCGACGCAGCGCTGATGGATGTTGCCGGTGGCATGCTCTATGTCGAGGCCAGCTTGCAGGGCATTCTTGGCCTGGAGCGCGGCGAGCAGGACGGCAGCGTCGACTCCGACATGCAGCGCCTGGCTGCCGCGCAGGACATCGCGCAGGTTCAGCACATGGTCGTGCAGGAGGCGCGTAACGCGCTGGAAGAAACCCGCGAGGCCATCAACGCATTTATCGGTAACCAGTGGGATCACAGCCAGCTGGAGCCCGTTGACGACTTGCTCAATAGTGTACGCGGCGGCCTGGCCATGGTGCCCTTGGCCCGTGCTGCGGCGGCTGTCGGCGCCTGCCGGCGCTATATTACCGAACGCCTGGTGCTGCCGCAGACGGTTCCGGACTGGGTGGCACTGGACGCTTTGGCCGACGTGATCACCAGTATCGACTACTACCTAGAGCGGTTGGCAGAAGACGACACCAACCGCGGCGACAGCATTCTCGATGTCGCCGAGGAGCGCTTGAGCACCTTGGGCTATCACCCTGCCGCGTTGCCGGTGGAAAGTGCCGAGACTGAACTGCTCGATAGCCCAGACCTTGCCGCGCCGGTTGACGCCGAGGACACTCTGATCGAAGCCGAAGCCGAAGCCGAAGCCGAAGCCGAAGCCGAAGCCGAAGCCGAAGCCGAAGCCGAAGCCGAAGCCGAAGCGCCGACTTCGCAGCCGGCAGAGCCGGAAGGTCAGGGCGCAGCGCCAGCGGCGGTCGAGCCCACTGCACCAGAGATTATTGAAGAAGACGAGCTTGACCCCGAACTGGTCGAGATCTTCGTTGAAGAAGCCGGCGAGGTGCTGGAGACGCTCAGCGAGTTCACTCCCGCCTGGCAGCAAAATCATGATGATCAGAAGGCGCTGGCTGAAGTGCGTCGTGCCTTCCATACCCTCAAGGGCAGCGGGCGCATGGTCAAGGCCGGCGTGCTCGCCGAGCTGGCCTGGTCGGTCGAGAACATGCTCAACCGGGTGATCGATCACAGCATTACGCTCAACGCTGACGTGTTCAGCGTAGTCAATGACGTGCGCGCGTTGATGCCGCAACTGGTAGAGGACTTTGCCAGCCATCAGCAGCGCGCCTGGCCTGAAGTGGGGCAGCTGTCTGCTGCTGCGGATGCCTTGTCACGCGGTGAGGCCTTGCCTGAGCAGAGCGCGCCAATCGAAGAAGCACCGGCGGCCGAGCAGGACGAGGCTGAAGCTCAACCGCTGGATGCCGATAGCGATGCGCTCCTGGCGGCCGAAGGCGAGCTGCCAGAGCTGCTGGAAGATACGGCGGCAGACGCGCCGCTGGAGGCCACCGAGCTCGCTGCGCAACAGCCTACGCTCGAGCCCGACGAGGTCCTCGAGCCGCTGGCAGACCTGCCAGAGCTGGAAGCCGAAGAGATAACGCTGGACGAGTTGCCTGAGCAGGTGATGCCGCCTGAGTCCGAGCCCCTCCTGCAGGATGAAGAACTGCCGCTGATCGAGAGCGATACGCTGGACAACTGGTCAGCGCCGGCCACACTCCCTGCAGAGCCAGAGCCAGAGCCAGAGCCAGAGCCAGAGCCAGAGCCAGAGCCAGAGCCAGAGCCAGAGCCAGAGCCAGAGCCAACTGAGCCGGCGATGGATCCGGTGTTGCTGGAAATCTTCCAGAACGAAACCCGGCACCATATCGACCAGATTAACGCTTACCTCCAGGAGTGCGCGCTGCAGGGGTTACCGCGCAGTGTGAGTGACGCGCTGCAACGCGCGCTGCATACGCTCAAGGGCAGTGCGCACATGGCCGGCATTCAGTCGATTGCCGTACTGGCGACCCCGCTGGAGAAGTTGGCGAAAGAGTTCAAGGCAAACCTGATCCCCACGGATCAGGCGCTGGTCAATCTGCTGCAGGACGCCGTGTTGCTGTTTGAGACCGGCCTGGCACAGCTGGGTAACGGACCGGACCAGAACATTCCTGGCACGGATGCGTTCCTGCAGCGTCTGCAGCAGTTGCATCAGCAGGGCTTGGCCGCTCGCGAAGCCAGCCGCGCCGACCTGGATGACGGCGACAGCGTCGGCTTGATGTCGATTTTCCTTACCGAGGGCATCGACCAGTTGCTGGACGCCGCGGATGCGCTGCAGGCGCGGCGCGACGATCCTGCGGTCCCGGTCGATAGCCGCGAGCTGATCGGCGCCTTGCGCAGTCTTGGCGATGTAGCTGGCGATGTGGAGCTGCCGGCGCTGGAATCGCTCTGCGAGGCACTCGAGCATACCCATGAGCAAGTGCTCGGCGGCCTGCCGCTGGACGCTGCCGTGCTGACGGCGCTGGCCGAAGGGCATGAGCGCCTGATCAGCATGATGGATCAGGTGGCTGCGCATCAGCACCTGGCTCCAGCCCATGCCGAAATCCAGGCACTGCAGTCACTTGTGTCGGCGCCTGTGTTCAATGCACAGCCGGCGCCGGTCGAGCCATCAACAAGCCCGATGCAGGGCGGCACCTGGAGCCCAAGTGAGGCAGGTACCGATGCTGAACTGGTCGACATTTTCCTCGAAGAAGCCCAGGAAATCATCGAAAGCTCCTCAGCCAGCCTGCAGCAGTGGATGGGCGACACCGGCAATACGCTAGCCGTCGAAGCCCTGCAGCGTGACTTGCATACCCTCAAGGGCGGGGCGCGGATGGCGGAAATTCGGCCGGTGGGCGACTTGTCGCACGAGATGGAGTTTGTCTACGAAGCCCTGTGTGAGCACCGTTATGAAGTAACGCCGCCGCTGTTTGAGCTACTGCACGCGTGCCACGATGCACTTGCCGACATGGTCGACGGGGTAGTGGCGGGGCGGCCGATCAGCGATGGCGCGGCTCTCATCAAGGCTATCAACACTTTCCGCAAGAACCCAAGCGAGCCACCGCGCCTGCCCGGCACGGCAGCGGAGCAGGAGGCCGAGGCAGCCACGCCCGCAGTCGCGCCGCCGAGCAACCTCGAGCCGCCGGTGCTGGATGGCATGCAGGCAATCTTTGTCGAGGAGGCGCACGAGCTGCTGGCGCCCTGCGCCGAGCTGCTGCAGCAAGGCGCTGCCGATGCGGGCGCCGCCGCCGAGTTGCTGCATCGTATTCAGACGCTCAAAGGCAGCGCGCGCCTGGCCGGCCAGCAGGCACTGGCCGAGCAGGCCAAACAGCTGGAGTTGGCACTGCAGACTGGTAGCGACAGCGCCGTGCAAGCTCAGGCGCTGGAAGCGTTACAGGCGCAGGTTGCCGCCTTGTCGGACGCTCGGCCCGCGAGTGAGCAGGTCAGCTGGAGCGCGCCGAGCACGCCGTTGGCTACGCCGCCACCGGCACCGGCAGTGGTCAGCAGTCCGGCGGTGGCTGAGTCCGGCATGTCGCTGGCGGGTGTGAAGGACATTCTGCAGCGCGCCATGACGGCCAGCGAACCAGCCTCTGATAGCCAAAAGCGCGGCAGCGGTCAGGAAACCGTTAAAGTCTCCTCTACGCTGCTGGAAGAACTGGTCAACCTGGCGGGTGAGACCTCGATTTTCCGTGGTCGCATCGAGCAGCAGGTAACCGACGTTGGCCACATTCTGGAAGACGTCGAAAGCACCATTGATCGGGTACGTGACCAGCTTCGCCGTCTCGATATGGAGACCCAGGCGCAGATTCTGTCGCGCCACCAGGAGGAGCTGGAACAGAGCTACGAAGATTTCGATCCACTGGAGATGGACCAGTATTCGCAATTGCAGCAGTTGTCGCGCTCGCTGTTCGAGTCGGCGTCCGACTTGCTCGATCTGAAAGAGACCCTGGCGACCAAGAGCCGTGACGCGGAAACCCTGCTGGTGCAGCAGGCGCGGGTCAACACCGAGCTGCAGGAAGGCCTGATGCGTACGCGCATGGTGCCCTTCGAGCGACTCTTGCCCCGGATGCGTCGAGTGGTACGCCAGGTAGCCGGCGAGCTGGGCAAACAGGTTGATCTGGTGGTCGGCAACGCCGAAGGGGAAATGGATCGCAGCGTGCTGGAACGCATGATCGGACCGCTGGAGCACATGCTGCGCAACTCGGTCGACCACGGTATCGAGATGCCGCTGGTGCGGCAGGACAAGGGCAAGCCGGGCGAAGGTCGGGTCTGGCTGGACCTGGGACGTGAAGGCAGCGAGATCGTACTGACCCTCAAGGACGATGGCGCCGGTATCAATCTGGACGCGGTGCGGCGCAAGGCTATTGAGCGTGGGTTGATGGACGCCGACGCAGAGCTTACCGACCAGGAAATCCTGCAGTTCATTCTTGAGGCTGGCTTCTCCACCGCCGAGCAGGTCACGCAAATTTCCGGCCGTGGTGTTGGCATGGACGTGGTCAACGCCGAAGTGAAGCAGCTTGGCGGCAGTATGACCCTGAGCACCGAGCCGGGCGCGGGCACCACTTTTGTCATCCGCCTGCCGTTCACGGTGTCGGTCAACCGCGCACTCATGGTGTATTCGGGGGATGACCTGTACGCGATTCCGTTGAACACCATCGAGGGTATCGTGCGTGTGTCGGGTTATGAGCTGGAAGCCTATTACGCCCCCGATGCGCCGCCGTTCGAATATGCCGGCAAGCAATATGATTTGCGTTACCTCGGCGATCTGCTGGTGACCGGCCAGCAGCCCAAGCTGACTGGTCACACCCTGCCGCTACCGGTCATTCTGGTGCGCGGCGCCGAGCACAGCGTGGCGGTGCAGGTCGATGCGCTGGCCGGCTCGCGGGAAATTGTAGTGAAGGGGCTGGGCCGGCAGTTTGCAGTGGTACCCGGGATTTCCGGGGCGACCATTCTGGGTGACGGTCGCGTGGTGGTGATTCTTGACCTGCTGGCGGTGATTCGAGCCCAGCAGGCGCTGCACGCCCAGCAGTACCTGGCCGCAGAGCGTGCCCAAGCGAGCAGCACGCCGGAAGAACGGCCGACCCTGGTCATGGTGGTCGACGACTCGATCACGGTGCGCAAGGTTACTACCCGTTTGCTGGAGCGCAACGGCATGGAAGTGGTGACCGCCAAGGACGGGGTCGACGCCATTGCGCGACTGCAGGACATCGAGCCGGACATCATGCTGCTCGACATCGAAATGCCGCGCATGGACGGCTTCGAAGTTGCCACCCGTGTGCGCCATGACGAACGCTTGAGCGGGCTCCCCATCGTGATGATCACCTCGCGGACCGGTGAGAAGCACCGCGAACGCGCGCTGAGCATTGGCGTCAATGTGTATCTGGGCAAGCCCTACCAGGAGGCCCAGCTGCTGGAGGTCATCAGTCAGTTGGTAGACGTGCGTGAGTAACAGCGCCGCGCCGGCCATTGCGTTGCTGGCCGGTAAGGCCAGCAAGCGCAAGCGGCTGGCCGGTGAGCTGCAAGGCTTTGGCTATCGGGTGGTCTTTGCCGGTGACCCCGACGAGCTGGACGCCGAGCGCCTGCAGGCGGTACAGACCGACGCCTGGCTGTTGGAACTGGCCGAGGAGTCGCTGCTGGCGGACTGGTTGTTGGAGCACAGCCCGGTACCGGTGTTGCTCGGCGCCGGCGAAATTCCCGACGCTGCCTGCGAGGATTATCCGCGCTGGCAGCGTCGCTTGCTGGGCAAACTGTTGCCGCTGCTAGGCGAGCCGCCGCAGGTGCAGAATCTGGCGCCGGTAGTGGTTCCGCAGCTACGCCACGACGCGCCTTCCTGTGTCTGGGTGCTGGGCGCGTCGCTGGGCGGTCCGGCGGCGGTGAAGCGTTTCCTCGACCAGCTGCCGGCCGATTTGCCGATTGCCTTTATCTACGCGCAGCATATCGACGCGGGTTTCGAGCAGCAGCTACCGCAAATTCTTGGCCGCCAGAACGACTGGCGCATCATCAATTGTCAGCCGGGTGCACACCTGCACCGTGGCGATGTACTGGTCGCGCCGGTATCGCGCTCGCTGCGCTTTGGCAACGAGGGTGTGGTACAGCTCAGTGATGAGCCCTGGCCTGGCCTGTATCGGCCGTCGATCGGCGCAGTATTGGATGAAACCCTGCGCACCTTTGGCGCCGCGACGGGCGCGATCATTTTTAGCGGTATGGGCGAAGATGGCGTTGAGGCCTGTGGCCGTCTGCGCCAGCAAGGTATCGAGGTCTGGACCCAGGATGAGCAAAGCGCAGCCTGTGCCACCATGCCCAAGGCGGTGCAGGACGCGGGCTTCAGTCACCGGGAGGGCTCACCCGAGACGCTCGCCGCAGCGCTCCGCGATTGGCTGCAGCAGGAATGGCCATTGGCGCTTTAGCGGGCGCCCAGGGTTACACGCAATTCAATGAGGATGGCTAACGATGTCGGATGTGCTGGAAAGCCTTAACGGACTGATCATACCGCTGGCGAACAAGTCGCTGCTGCTGCCCAACGTGGCGGTCGCGGAGCTGGTGGGGTATCGCTTGAGTCAGTCGGCGTCGCAGGGGCCGGAGTGGTTTCTGGGCTGGACGCTGTGGCGCGATCAGCAGGTGCCGATGGTCGATCTCGACAACCTGCTGGCTGATGGCGCTGAGCCGGCAACGGAAGCGCAACCCCGTACGCTGATCCTCAACGCACTGGAGGGGGTGCCCGGGCTGAACTTTATCGGTATGCGGGTGTGGGGTATTCCGCGTGCGCGGCGCCTGTCGCGTGCCGAGCTGGAGCCGACGGGCGGCGGCAGCAGCTATGTGCTGCAGCGCGTGCGCGTGGCCGACGAGCCGGGCGAGTTTCTGATTCCCGACCTGTCAGCCATTGAGCGTTCGCTGGAGCAGGCGGGCCTGTTGCGCCGCGCCAGTTGATCAGAGCGTAAAGGTCAGGCGCGCTTCGGTACCGCCGCCTACCCGGTTGAGCAACTGCACTGTGGCGCCGTGGCTGTCGGTGATACGTTTGACGATGGCCAGCCCCAGCCCGGTGCCGCGTGTTGAACGGGCCTGATCGCCGCGAATGAAAGGGCTGAACAGCGCGTCGTCTTCCAGCAACTCCACGCCGGGCCCGCGGTCCAGCACGCTGACCACCAGCCGCTGCTGCGCACCAACATGCTGCAGATAGGTACAGACTTCCACCCCCGAACCGCCGTGCACCAGCGCGTTGTCGATCAAGTTGGTCAGCACCCGCTTGATCGACAGACGGCGAAACTCGAAGGCCGGCACCGGTTGCAGGCACAGGCGCACGGTCTCGCCGTTGGCGTTGAGCGGGGCGACCACCTCGCGGATCAGCTCATTGATATCGCCTGCCTCGCTGGCTTCCGCGCTACCGTCACGGATGTAGGCCATGAATTGATCGAGAATCGCGTCCATGTCTTCGATGTCGCGGATCATGCCGTCGGTCAATTCCGGCTCGGCGCCCGACAGCAGTTCGGTCGATAACCGCATGCGGGTCAGCGGTGTACGCAAGTCATGCGATACCCCAGCCAGCAGCATCGACCGATCGCGGCTGGCCTGTTCCACGTCCTGAGCCATCTGGTTGAACGCGCGATATACCTCGGCGATTTCCGAGGGCCCGCTGTTGTCCAGCAGCCTGACGCGCTTGCCCTGACCGATACTGCGGGCAGCGCCCTCCAGCGTCTTCAGCGGCTGGTTCAGCTGGCGAACCAGCAACCAGGCGGCGGCGGTCGAGAGCATGCCGATCAACACCAGCCAGGTCACCACCATCCATACGCGCTGGCCACGTAGCGGATGCGCGTAAAGCGGCACCTTGAGCCAGTATTCGCCGTAGGCCGGCTGATGAATCCACACCGCCGGTTGGCTCTGCGTCTGCACCCGTACCTGCGTCTGGTCGCCCAGTTCATCACGTAGCTGATGAGTGAATATGCCCGAGTAGGGCCAGTGAAACTCGCCCTGCGGCACCTGTTCCGGCACGGTTACACGCATGCCGGTCATCTCTTCGATATCGCGCCGGGTCTCCGGGCTGCTGGCCCAGTAGGCGCGCACCAGCATGGCAGTGCCGTGGCTGTACTGGCGGTCGACCAGCAGGTCCTCGTTGCTGAGCAGATAAACTAGCGTCAGCAGCTTGGAAAACAGGGTGACCAGCAGCACCAGCAGGATGGTGCGGGCAAAGAAACTGCGCGGCAGCAGAGGGTGCCAGCCGGGGCCGCCCTTCACGCGCTCTGGCCGTCCGGTACAAAGACGTAGCCCACACCCCAGACAGTCTGGATGTAGCGGGGTTTGGACGGATCGGGTTCGAGCATGCGGCGCAGGCGCGAGATCTGTACGTCAATCGAGCGTTCCAGCGCGTCCCATTCACGGCCGCGTGCCAGTTGCATCAGTTTGTCACGGGTCAGGGGTTCGCGCGGATGCCGCACCAGCGCCTTGAGCACGGCAAACTCGCCGGTGGTCAGCATGTTCACTTCGTTGCCGCGCTTGAGTTCGCGGGTGGCCAGATTGAGCACAAATTCGCCGAAGGTGACCTGATCGTCGTCGGTGCTGGGCGCGCCCGGCACCTGCGGCAGCTGCCGCCGCAGCACGGCCTTCATGCGCGCGACCAGCTCACGTGGGTTGAAGGGTTTTGGCAGGTAGTCGTCGGCGCCAATCTCAAGACCCTGAATGCGGCTGGTCTCATCGCCCTTGGCGGTCAGCATGATGATCGGGGTGGTATTGCCCTCGGTGCGCAGGCGCGCGCAGGCGGTCATGCCGTCCTCGCCCGGCAGCATCAGGTCGAGAACGATAAGCGAGTAGATCTCGCGCGCCAGCAGACGATCCATCTGCTCGGTGTCTTCCACTGCGCGTACCCGGTAGCCCTGTTCACCCAGAAAGCGTTCGAGCAAGCGCCGCAAACGCACGTCATCGTCGACAATCAGGATTTTTTCGCCTTCGCTCGTCATGCTTTACCTGCCTGAAATGTTAAGCCCGCATTGTGACCCAAGGCCGCATTGATTGCGGTCTGGCCATTGTTACAAGAGGTTTCTTTTCGCCTACTTTTACCCTGTTATGGTCGTGCTATCCAGCTTGCTGATAACGCGGGTAGATTGCCTCCAGAGCGCCATCAGAGTGCCGACCTGAGCCGCTCTCTCGGTTATACTGCCCGGCCGTTACCGCGACTTGTGGAATTGATTGCCCATGCAGAGTATTGCCGCACGCATCGCCGCCGAACTGTCGGTGCGTCCCGAACAAGTAGAGGCCACCGTTGGCCTGCTGGATGAAGGCGCCAGTGTTCCCTTTATCGCCCGTTACCGCAAGGAAGTCACCGGCAGCCTGGATGATACCCAGCTGCGTTACCTGGAAGAGCGTCTGCGCTATCTGCGTGAACTCGAGGATCGTCGCGCCGCGGTGCTGTCGAGCATCGCCGAGCAGGACAAGCTCACCCCCGAGCTGGAGCGCGACATCCGCCAGGCCGACACCAAGACCCGGCTGGAAGATCTCTACCTGCCCTACAAGCCCAAACGCCGCACCAAGGGCCAGGTCGCCATTGAGGCTGGCCTGGAGCCATTGGCCGAGGCGCTCTACGCTGATCCCACGCTGGACCCGGAAGCCCAGGCGGCCGCCTATATTGATGCCGACAAGGGCGTGGCCGACAGCAAAGCCGCATTGGACGGCGCCAAGTACATTCTGATGGAGCGCTTCAGCGAGAATGCCGCGCTGCTCGACAAGCTGCGCCGCGCGTTGCGCGAAGAGGGCCGCGTGGTCTCGCGCCTGGTGGCCGGCAAGGAGCAGGAAGGCGCCAAGTTCAGCGACTATTTCGAGTATGACGAACCGCTGGCCAAGGTGCCCTCGCACCGCGCGCTGGCCATTTTGCGTGGGCGCAACGAGGGCGTGCTGAGCATTGCCCTGGAGTTGGGCGACGAGGCCCCGGCGGTCGGTGCCATGCACCCGTGCGAAGGCATCATTGCGCAGGCGGTCGAGATCGATAATCAGGGCCGCGCGGCAGACAAGTGGCTGGCCGAGGTGGTCCGTTGGACCTGGCGCGTGAAGCTGCTTGGCCACCTGGAAACCGAGCTGCTGGGCGAGCTGCGTGAAGGCGCCGAAGATGAGGCCATCCGCGTCTTCGCCAGTAACCTCAAGGACCTGCTGTTGTCGGCACCGGCGGGCCCGCGCATTACCCTGGGGCTGGATCCGGGGCTGCGCACCGGCGTCAAGGTCGTAGTAGTGGATGCCACCGGCAAGCTGCTGGATACCGCGACCATCTTCCCGCATGCGCCGCGTAACGACTGGGATCGCTCGCTCGCGACCCTGGCCGCGCTGTGCAGCAAGCACCAGGTCAGCCTGATTGCCGTGGGTAACGGCACCGCCTCGCGCGAGACTGACAAGCTCGCCGCCGAGCTGATCAAGCTGTGCAGCGGCCAGGCCATGCAGAAGGTGATGGTGTCGGAGGCAGGCGCATCGGTTTATTCGGCGTCGGAGCTGGCCGCCAAGGAATTCCCTGACCTGGACGTGACCTACCGCGGCGCCGTGTCTATCGCCCGTCGCCTGCAGGATCCGCTGGCCGAGCTGGTGAAGATCGAACCCAAGGCCATCGGCGTGGGGCAGTATCAGCACGACGTATCGCAGGTGAAACTGGCGCGCGGACTGGATGCCGTGGTCGAAGACTGTGTGAACGCCGTGGGGGTGGACCTCAACACGGCATCGGCGGCGCTGCTGACCCGCGTGTCTGGCCTCAACCCGAGCATCGCGCAGAACATTGTTGACTACCGCGACCAGCACGGTGCCTTCCAGAACCGCAAGCAGTTGCTCAAGGTCAGCCGTCTGGGTGACAAGACCTTCGAGCAGGCGGCGGGCTTCCTGCGCGTAATGAACGGCGACAACCCGCTGGACGCCTCTGCGGTGCACCCGGAGGCTTATCCGCTGGTGACCCGCATCGCCGAGGAAACCGGCCGCGACGTGCGTGGCCTGATCGGCGATTCGGCCTTCCTGCGCAAGCTGGAACCGGCGCGCTATACCGACGAGCACTTTGGTGTGCCCACTATCACCGACATACTCAAGGAGCTGGACAAGCCCGGCCGCGACCCGCGCCCGGAGTTCAAAGCCGCCGAGTTCCAGGAGGGCGTGGAAAGCCTCAAGGACCTCAAGCCCGGCATGACCCTGGAAGGCGTGGTCACCAACGTTGCCAACTTTGGTGCCTTTGTCGACATCGGCGTGCATCAGGACGGCCTGGTACACATCTCCATGCTCTCGGAGCAGTTCATCAAGGACCCGCGCGACGTGGTCAAGGCTGGCGACATCGTCAAGGTCAAGGTGATGGAGGTGGACATCCCGCGTCAGCGCATCAGCCTGAGTATGCGTCTGAACGATAGCCCGCCCGCGGCGGGAGACAAGAGCGAGTCGCCCGCCGAGCGCAGCCGCGCTCGCAACCAGGGCAACAAACACAACGCCAAAACCAACAGCCAGGCCAAGCCCTCGCCCGAGGGCACCTTCGCCAGCCTGTTTGCCAATGCGAAAAAGAAAAGGTGATGCCATGAGCGACTTACACCCGGCACTGGCGGCGTTTGCCGCGCAACGTTCCAGCGAGTTTACCGCCCTGGTCGGTATCGAATTTGCTGCTATCGAGCGTGGCAGCTGCACCCTGCGTTTGCCGATTGGCGATAAACATTTCAACTCGACCAAACGAGTGCACGGCGGTGTGGTCTTTACTCTGCTGGACTCGGCCATGGGCGCCGCTGCTTTCAGTGTGCTTGAGGCGCATGAAAGTACCGCAACCATCGAATGCAAGATCAACTACACTCGCGCGGTAGTCGGCGGCGAGCTGGAATGCACCGGCAAGGTAGTGCACGCCGGTACGCGTACCATTGTGGTCGACGGCGAGGTCTGGCAGGAGGGCGCGCTGGTCGCCAAATGCCTGGGCACCTTTGCCCGCCTGTAACGAGCGCAAGGGCCTGCGCCTTCTATACTGATCAAGATGCCATCCGGCGGGTGTCGGGTGGTGCTACAACCGAGGAGTGACACCTTGTCACCAACGCTGAGTGAACGTCTGGGCCTGCTGCGCGATCCAGCGCTGGCGGCCTTGCTTACCGATTGCCGCCACGGCATCGAAAAGGAAAGCCTGCGGGTAACTGCAGAAGGGGTGTTGGTGCACAGTGTGCACCCGGCGGGGCTGGGCTCGGCGCTGACCCACCCGAGCATCACTACCGACTATTCCGAGGCGCTGATCGAGCTGATCACCCCGGTCAGCCGCAGTATCGATGAGCTGTTTGGCAACCTGGATGAAGTGCATCGCTTTACCTATAGCCAACTCGGTGACGAGCGGCTATGGAATCAGTCCATGCCGTGCCGACTGCCGGCCACCGACAACGAGATCCCGATTGCCTGGTACGGCACCTCCAATGTCGGCACGCTCAAGCACGTCTATCGCCGTGGTCTGGCCATCCGCTACGGCAAGGCGATGCAGTGTATTGCCGGCGTACATTACAACTTTTCGCTGCCACCGGCGCTCTGGGCGCTGCTGCGCGAGCGCGAGCAGGACCCGCGCAGCGAGCAGGATTACCAATCCGAGCGCTATTTCGCGCTGATCCGTAATTTCCGCCGCTACGCCTGGCTGCTGATGTACCTGTTCGGCGCCTCGCCGGCGGTCTGTGCCAGTTTCCTGCAGGGCCGTGATCATCGCCTGCAAAGTCTCGGCGAAAAGAGCCTGTATCTGCCGTACGCCACCAGCCTGCGCATGAGCGATCTGGGCTACAACAACAATGCCCAGTCAGGCCTGAACATCTGCTACAACAGCTTGGATAACTACATCGCCAGTATGCTGGATGCTATCAGCCTGCCGTACGCGCCCTACGCCAAGTTGGGTACGCATGACGCCCAGGGCGAGTGGCAGCAACTGAATACCAACCTGCTGCAGATCGAAAACGAATTTTACAGCCCGATTCGGCCCAAGCGCGTGGCGCAAAGCGGCGAAAAGCCGGTGCATGCCTTGGCCGAGCGGGGCGTCGAGTACATCGAGGTACGTTGCCTGGATATCGACCCCTTCGCGCCCCTGGGCGTGGACCCGGCTACGGCGCACTTCATGGACAGCTTCCTGCTGTTCTGTGCCCTGCAGGACAGCCCCCAACTTGCAGACGCCGAGTGCCAAGCGACCGCTGACAACTTCAACCTGACAGTCAAGCGGGGTCGCGAGCCGGGCCTGCAGCTGCAGGATGGTGGGCAGGCGCGGAGCCTGGCTGAATGGGGTGACGCGCTGCTCGACGCCATCGCCGCCTGTGCCGAAGCGCTCGACAGCGCGCATGACAGCCAGGACTTCAGCGCCAGTATTGCCGAGCAGCGCGAGAAACTGGCTGATGCCAGCCGAACGCCGTCCGCGCGGGTGCTGGCAGCTATCAGTGAGCAGGGGGATAGTTTTTTCCGCTTTGCTCTGGCCCAGTCGGAGGAGCATAACCGTTACTTCCGGGCGCGGCCGTTGGCGGCCGAGGAACAGGCGCGTTGCGAGACGATTGCCGCCAAGTCGGTGGCGGAGCAACAAGAGATTGAAGCGAGCGACAACATCGACTTTGACACCTATGTCGATCGCTACCTGAGTCAGCGGGTCTGAGGTCGTAGCCGGCGCCGTCAGCCAAGGGCGGCGCCGGAAAGCTTACTGTACGATCAGGTTGGTAAACAGCAGATCATCTACCAGCGGCGCACCTTCTTCCTCGGTCAGTACTGTCTGTACCGCTTCGAGTGCGCGGGCGCGTAACGCCTCCTTGCCTTCCAGCGAAACCAGATCGTCGACGGTCTGACGGGCGAACAGGGTCACCAGTGCGTTGCGGATCAGCGGATCGTGGTACTCAATCTTGGCGACGGCCGCCGGGTCTTCAGTGCGCAGCGCAACATCGGCCTTGAGGTACTGAATCCGTGGTCCGGTGCCGATGGTGCCGACAAACGAAGGTTTCATCTCGACATAGGCGGTGGTGCTGGCGGGGCTGGCTTCTTCCTCTTCCGCGCTGGCGCTGAGCGGCAGCAGGGCGGCAACGAGGAACAGCAAGGGAAGGTGTCTGCGTAGCATGGTTTGGGGCTCCAGTAATATGGCCACAGGATAGCCGAGCAGCGCAGCGGCGCCAAATGCCCTGCGCACAGGCTAGTGTCGATGTTATGCATACCCATCACTTCAGGGCATGGTGATTGACCCCTGTGCGGGTTAAACGTCTAGACTGTGCGCATCCTAGCCACGGCAGTGCGTTGCAAAACGCGCCGCCCTGTCAGTGCGGGGCTGAAGAAATTTGCGCAACGGGTATTCGCTTCAGGTGAATTACCCTTGCCTAACCACCTTCGCACGCTCTGACCCCCGGCTACTTTTGACAACCTGCTCGAGCCAAGGAGACAACAATGAAAGCTGTTCTATGCAAAGCCTATGGTCCTGCCAGCAGCCTGGTACTGGAAGAAACTGCTGATCCGGTTGCCAAGCCCAACGAAGTCGTTATCGACATTCATGCCGCCGGCGTTAACTTCCCTGACACCCTGATCATCGAGGGCAAGTATCAGGTCAAGCCACCCTTCCCGTTTTCTCCGGGTGGTGAAGCGGCCGGTGTGGTCGCCAGCGTCGGCGAGAAGGTCAAGCACCTGAAAGTCGGTGACCGCGTCATGGGTTTGACCGGCTTTGGCAGTTTTGCCGAAAAGGTCGCTACCGACGCCATGCGCGTGCTGCCGATGCCCGATGATATGGACTACGTGACTGCCTCCGGCTTCAGCATGACCTACGGCACCTCCATGCACGCACTCAAGCAGCGCGGCGATCTGCAGCCGGGTGAGACACTGCTGGTACTGGGCGCCTCTGGTGGTGTGGGCCTGGCCGCAGTAGAGATTGGCAAGGCCATGGGCGCGCGCGTAATTGCCGCCGCCTCCAGCGCCGAGAAGCTCGAAGTGGCCAAGGCGGCTGGCGCAGATGAGCTGATCAACTACAGCGAAGTCAGCCTCAAGGATGCGGTCAAGGAGCTGACCAACGGCCAGGGCGCTGACGTGATCTACGATCCGGTCGGTGGCGATCTGTTTGACCAGGCGGTACGCAGCATCAACTGGAAAGGCCGTCTGCTGGTGGTTGGCTTTGCCAGCGGCCGTATCCCGGAGTTCCCGATCAACCTCGCGCTGCTCAAGGGCTCCTCCATCGTTGGCGTGTTCTGGGGTGCCTTTGCCGCGCGCGAGCCGCAGGCCAACCTGGAGAACTTCCAGCAGCTGTTTGCCTGGCACAGTGAGGGCAAGCTCAAGCCGCTGGTGTCCAAGACCTATGAGCTGAACCAGTATGAAGACGCGCTGAACATCCTCAGTTCACGTCAGGCGGTTGGCAAGGTGGTCGTCAAGACCCGCTAAGACCCGCTGCAGGCTGGCCCTGGCGGGAAGCCACAAGCTTCAAGCCTCAAGCTGCAAGAAAAAACCCGCGCGGTGTTCAATCGCGCGGGTCTTTTTAGGCGACGAACGACTGTAAAGCTCGCAGAAAGCATATGACGACAACGTCGCCGAGCACGCCCTGATGAGGCTTTAGGCTGGGCGCGCTATAGCGCGCCGTCATAGCCGAGTTGCCGCCACGCCTCGTAGATCAGAATGGCTGCGCTGTTCGACAGATTCAGGCTGCGGCTGTCAGGCCGCATGGGAATGCGCAGCACCTGGTCCGCGGGCAACGCCTCGCGCACCTCAACGGGCAGGCCGCGACTCTCTGGGCCGAACAGAAACAGGTCACCGGCAGCGAACTGCACCTCGCTGAAGTTCTGTGTGCCCTTGGTGCTCAAGGCAAAAACGCGATTGGGTTCCACCGCTTGCAGGCAGGCATCGAGGTTGGGATAGGTTTTGACCGCGGCAAACTCGTGGTAATCCAGCCCCGCCCGGCGCAGGCGCTTGTCATCCAGCTCAAAGCCCAGCGGTTCGATCAGGTGGAGTTGGCAGCCGGTATTGGCGCACAGGCGAATGATGTTGCCGGTATTGGGCGGAATTTCGGGTTCAAGCAGGGCGATATGAAACATGGTAAAGGCATCAAGCTGGCAGCGGGAGGGCAGTTTAGGCTCGCGTAGCCGCAAGCCGCAAGCCGCAAGCCGCAAGCTAGAAGCAGTCCGAGGGAGCGGGTGTTGGCGTTGGGCGGTTGGCTGAAGATAACGGCTGTTAGCCTAAAGCGCTCCGGGCTGGGTTTGCTAGTAGCTTGCCGCTTGAAGTTGTGTCGCCGCTGCTTTCGCAGCGGCATACAGCCAGCCCGGCGTCAGAGTTCTCCGCGGTCCCAGCGTTGCTCGCTGGCTACCAGTGCGGCAGAAATGTCCTGCAGGCTGGTCGATGGCAGTTGCTCGGGCAGCGGGTCGATGCCGACACTGGAGAACAGCTGGCCGTAGGCGTTACGCAGCTCGGCGTAGGACAGATCCCGGCGCAGTTCAGCCTGCAGGGCACTCATTTCGCCACGGATCAGGTCAAGCTCGCCGATGCTGCGTGCCTCGCGGCGGTTGCGCAGCTGGGTGACGATCTGCTGATCCAGGGACGACAGCTCTTCGCTGGTCTTGAACTGACGCAGGGCCTCGCTGTAGTTGGCATTGGCTACATGCAACTGGGCTAGCACCGCCACCGACATCGCCTGGCGACGCGCCGTGGCGACGGCTTCGCCGGCCTTGGCAACGTTGATGGCGGTGGGTGCGGACAGCACATTCAGCAGGTTCCAGGTGACCTTGACGCCATAGTCCGCCCAGCTCTGGTTGACCAGGAAGGAGTTACTGTCGTAGTGCCCGCCGGCAGAGAACTCCAGGCCCGGCAGCATGCGTAGCATCGCCTTGCGGGTTTCGGCAGCGCTGATACGTGCCTGGTAATCCTGCTCGCGTAGTTCAGGGCGGTGGGCCAGTGCCTGCTCTTCAAGTTGTTCGAGTGACAGGGCCAGCTCAGGGACGTCGTAGTCTTCACTTGTTGCCAGAGTGAAATCGCTACCCAACGGCAGGTTGATCAGGGTCGCCAGCTCGGTCTTGGCCAGCGACAGGGCCTTGCGCTGTTCTTCCAGCGTGCGAGTGGTCTCGATCAACGTGCGCTGGTAGTTGAGCGCCTCTACCGGGTCGCCGACCCGCTGGCTGCTCATCTGCTGACTGTCAGCGCGGGCGGCATTGACCCGAGTCATCAGACCGTCAATCTGACTGAGCAGGCGTTCGGCGGCGACGGCACGCCAGTAGGCGGAGCGCACATCCTGGGTAATGGTGTGAACCACCTTGCGGCGCCGTTCTTCGACGATCAGGCGCTGATCCGACTTCTGCTGCGCACTGACGTAGCTGACGCCAAAGTCGAGCACGTTCCAGACCATGGTCAGATCGGCAACATCACGTTCGCGGTCCTGGGAGGTCGAGGGCTCCAGCGACTCGGTGCCGGTGCGAATGCTCTCGCTACTGGACGCGCTGATGTTGTCACGCCCGGCATACCCGGCCGACAGGGCCATGCGCGGCAGCATATCGAAGGTGGCCAGGTCCAGCTGACGCTCGGACAGCGCCTGCTCCATGACCTTCAGGCGGGCTTCCAGGTTATATTTGACGGCACGGGCCATGGCCTCATGCAAGGTCAGCGGTGCGGTCAGCGGCTCCTGGTTCTGGTAAATGGCGACCAGATCGTCTTGCGCGCGCTGGGCGCTGGCGTTCAGATCGATGGGCTGAGTCTGGACGGCGCAGCCGGTGATGGCGAGTGCCAGCAGGCTGATGCCGGCGGTACGATGGTTATGCTTCATGCGTGAGCCGCCCCCTTTGTACGGCGCAGTGCAGTGTCAGTGCTGATGTCTTCATGATTGTTGTGTGTTGTTACTCATGCCCTTTAGGGCTGAGCTCAGCTGATGGGTTTTTTCTGTTTCCACTGCGCTCAGGAACCGCAGCTGTTGCTGCAGGCTGAATGCGCCCCCCGAGCGTTCGAGCAGGATGTCGAATGGGCTGTGCCCGGGTTTGAACAGGTCGGCCAGCGTGCTGCGATCGAACACGCCAGCGTCGCCACCACCAAACCCCAGGAAGCCATTTGTGCTGCGCGAGCTGAATATCTGCGCGAACAGGCTGATCTGCATTGGGGTTGGGTTGATGAACGGATCGTTCAGGCTCAGGCCATTGCCAACAGTCGGC